>ERZ1370068.3742-contig-2844_pt1 | contig 87757 bp, 102 predicted proteins | sample MGYA00561227_ERZ1370068 | MGnify/ENA primary metagenome ERZ1370068 (study PRJEB38410, sample SAMEA6850437) | metagenome | study: Metagenomic assessment of the ecological functions of the soil: analysis of the soil microbiota associated with the...
GATGGTAGCCCGCTTCGTTCGGTTACGTATTGCTGGGCGTGGTGCCTCGATACTTCCAACGATTCCGGACACGGCGCGTTGTCGAGGACATGTCCGCATGTTTTGCGATCGCACTCCTCCAGGTCAGTCGAGCCGCACGGCATTGATCGACACCTGAAGGAGCCGGGGCATTCTCGCCGTGTTCCACTATGTGCCTCTTCACACCTCCCCGATGGGTGAGCAACTGGGATTGCAAGGCGGGCTCACTTCCCGTCCGCAGAGGACCTGAGCGAACGAGTTTTGCGTCTGCCCTTTTATTACGACCTGAGCGAAGAGGATGTCGCGACCGTCGTACGCGAAATCTATGCGTTCTTCCGCGTCTAGAGGTCGGGAGGAGGGCCAGAGCGACTACCCAAATCTGTCCGACCCAGTTCTCGAAGCACTAGAGCAACGCATAATCAGATGAGTGTATGGAATCCGCAGTAGATCATGCCGCGTGCGCCTTCAACCTTGGAGAAGGATGCCGAAGCCAGGCGTCACGTATTCCGACTGCGCCCGAACGAATCCGCCGCGTGCTCCTGCCGACAGCCACGCAGTAATCTTAGGCTGCCCGGAAACGTGGCACCATCAGAGGTGATCAGCCGCGCCGTCACGGCGTAATGCCATTCGGGCGAGATCAAACAATTGCGCCGCCTGCGCGTCGTCCGAGGTGATGGACCACACCGACGCCATCACCAGATTGAGATGCGCCCCATTCTCGTTCGATGTTGATCATGCCGACGTCGTCGCAGAAGAAACGTCCCTTGTTCCCGAAACGCTTTTGGGCTGCGGCAATATATTCGCGACTAATGTCGAAGCCGGTGTATTGAACATCCGGCATGTAATTCAGGATGTCCGCCGGCCCGCAACCGATATCGAGGACTTTTCTCCCGCGACCGGGCTTGACATACTCGTTGAGATAAATATCTTCGAGGCGTTTCCAGCGATGGTTGTAAAACCGCGATAGACCGCGAGGGCAGCCCAGAAGTGAGGAAAGCTCAATGCTCATGCCGCGCTCGTCGCCACGCGTCGCTCTTCCGGCACCGTTCTAACCCAGATCCCATGGATCTCCGAATGCTATCGGCAACTGAACATACAAGCCCCCCTTCGGTCGCATATGAATGCGGGTCAGGAAGATCGGTGGACGTTCATCGGCGATGCCGGCGAAATCGCGAGAAAATCGCGGGCTTCTATTGGAAGCGTCGCGTCTCGGCTCCGTCCGGCCTGAGTTGCACGGCTGACCTCCAGATCTCGAAAAATTATTCTCCCATTTCTTGACGTACCCTTACCTTTGTTTGAACTCGCTCCATGATCGCGCATCATCGCGAACTTCGGAAGACTGGTAGGCCACGCCGCGTCCGACGTCGCCGGGCCAGCCGATGTCCACGTCGCCCTTTGCGGTGACGAGGAGAGCTCACGCGGCGCTCGGCGAGGCCCGGTCTGAGCGCCTCCGAGAGTGCGCAGCAGTGGCAAAACATCGGATTCGGATTGTAGAGGTACGGCACCGAGTGTCCCGTCAGGTAATGGATCATCGGGATATATTCGAAACGCGATCACGGGGTCCCCGCGTGCGTAGCTCAGGAGGACGTCGACGACGCTGCTGGATTGGTTTGGGCGCGCGGCTGATTTGTGAAGATCCCGCTCAGCTTCGGGTGATGAACGGCGTAGCGTCAGCTGGGTTCGATCTTTGCGTGTCGCGGTAGGGCGTTCGCCACAGTCCGAGCACGCCGGCAGGTCGCGACCATCACCGCGCAGGCGACCTGCACGAAAGAGGACCGCGTGATCTCTCGCTCCGGAGCGTGAAGGCATGAAGTCCGATCACCCCGATCGCCAACCACATCCCGTAGTGCGCGTTGAAGAGGATGCGTCCGGAGCCGATCGGGATCATCACCAAGATGAGGAGCGCGACGAGCGCGAGCGTGCGCCTCTCGAGATGCTCCCGCAGGTCTCGGGAACAGGACGAGGACCATCGCGAGGAGGGGCAGGTAAGGGCCACGCCGGTATATGACCATCGCCACCGCAGCGCGATCAGCTTTCGCGCGTGGACCGAGAGCCAAGGGACATCGTAGAAGTAGAGCAGCTACCCTCGCGCTCGCCCCGAGCACGACGACGAGGACCTTGGACGGGATGCGGCCGATCCCTCGAGCGATCACGCACTACGGGACCGCCACGAGCACGAGGACATAGACGCCGTATTGGATCGCGGAGACGTTGGCGAAGATCCACCCAGCGATCAGCTGCTGCCGATCCGTGGAAGTCGTTCTCTTGCGCGGCGAGCCCGAACAGACTCCTCACCGCCGACACAAAGTACCCCACATGGCCTAAGCGCAGCCATGAGCGAAACGCGCACGCAACTCCGCCGGCGTATCCACCGGCGAAGGCCCCCACCTCTTTGCCGAGGCGCCCGAACGATCTCCTTGGTGAGGATCCCGTTGTGAGAGGATGGCCAGACCGAGCCCCGCTCCGACAAGGTTCGGGAGCCTCACGAAGAGGTTGAGCGCGAGGACGGCGCCCGCGGCCATGCGAGGTGGAGCGGTCGGTCTTCGGTGATCCCGCGCATCCAGGTGATACGCAGCCCAGGCGAAGAAGAGCGCCGAGAGGTCGTTGTGGCTGATCCCAGTTCATCGCGCCGAACCGTCGTGCGTAGACGCAGGTCGCGGCGACGAAGGAGCGCGCCGGTCGCTGGTCTCGGATCCGCGGAACGCGCGGCGCAAGGTGACGTAGGTGATGAGACATGGTCAGGCCGCTGACCACCACATAGCCGAGCGGCCCGAGGCCCGAGCGGGCTCGTGATCCACATCCACGCGCACCGACGATCACCACCGTCAGCCCCAGCACGTGAAGGAGGAACACGCGATGCTCGCGGGGTGGCGAAGACCTGCTGGTAGTTGGAGACCAGGCTCGGTCGGTCCAATCGAGGCCCTGGAACATGAAGGGCACCACGGATGCAACGCGGGATCCAGAACGAGGCAGGATGACCTCTGGATCTCACACATACCATTTCCTTGTGTGTTATTACACCTTATGTGTAGCCTTGTGTGCCCAATATGCATGCCTTTGTTTGCTGTTAACCATGTGTGTTATTTTGTTGTGTGTGTTGTGCACGTGTTAGCATTATTGTGACCCAGTGCCCTTGGTGTATTGTGTTATTGTGTTCAACATGTGTGTGTGTGCATGTATATGACCACTTTACATATTGTATTGTTTGTTATTATTACCTTGGCCCAGTGTTATGGCTGTGTGTGTTATTGTGTGTGTGTGTATTGTTTTAGTGGCATTCTGTGTTGCCCATTGTTCAATGTGTTGTTTTGTTATTGTGATTGTGTGACATGTGTCTCCCATTGTGTCTTTATTGTGTGTGGCTCATGTTATTGCATGTCTGTACTGTCTCCTGACCTTGCCTTGCCCTTAGCTATTTCCCACATGTGTGCATGCCTTGTGTGCAGCCTTGTGTGCCCTTGTGTGTTATTTCTGTCGTGACCCAGCATGTAACATTGCTGCTCTTTTTTATTATTGCTGTGTGTGCTGTGTATGCATATTTGTGCTTATATATATGAATCGGGGGTCGAAGATGGCGTCTTGGGTGATTCGTTTACTGCATTCAGGACAGCGCGATGCGCGTAGGGGAACGCGCAGACATCAATTACGTGGTTTCTATTGGTCAACAACTTCTCCCCCGTTGATGTTTTTGACGGTAGGTGATATTCTCGCTCCAAGCTGCCCTGCGCGGTCGCGAGCAGGCGAGAGTTTGCCTCATTTTGGCGCTCCTTCCTGATCTCACTGTTTGCGGTCCTGAGGGGAAGGCCCAGCCCCTGCTAGGGAGACACTCTGGACGCTGGGAGTCGGGCTGGTCACGCAGTTAGGAGCTGAGCGATCGGGCCATAGCCCTTCTCGCCTCGGTCCCACGAGTGATCCTCAAGGTCAGGTCGCGAGGACATCTGTCCCGCGGTCACTCCCAGGCTCCCGCGAGAGTGACGAGCCGGAGGCGAGCCGAGCCACGGTGATCTGAATGTAATGGCAAATGAGGCTCGCCGCGCTCACCTCGCTCACGGTCTCGACGACTGCAGGCCAAGACGTAGCCGGGCAGAAGCGGCCTCACTGGTCGGCGGCCCGCATTGGCGGCGACATTACCAGCGTCGCATGGGCAATACACGGCCGAACGCTGGCGCGCCGCCGCGGCGAGAATCGACTGTCAGAACCGATTCCTCACCGGCTCGCACGTTCTTCCCGAAAATGATGGCGAAACTACGGCAGGTGGCGCAACCGCAACGCGTAGTCGAGCATCCGTTAAGGGGAATTATCAGAAATAGCTCAGAAGCTGCGTGGCAGCACCCGAGACCGGTTTTGCTGTCGTTGGCACCGAATTTCTTCGTTCAGCGACTTACTGCGGGCGTACGATCGCCGCAGAATTGGTTATGCATCCGAATTGCCAGAAGTCGGGAGGCCTGGATGGCAGATCAATCTAGATGCTTGTGCATCATCTCCGGCCAGCGAGTCCAGAGCCGAGAGTTCATCGCCGCTCTCCGCGTGGCGCATCACCTTCACCCGCATGAACCTCTCGAGATCATTATGGACAGGCGGCGTCACGGCGGATCTGTGCTGGAGAACGACCGCCGTCAGGCGACCTCTCGTTGACTTCGAGCTCGCAACCAATGGGTTTGCCATCATCCCGGGTCGGTCGACCCCAAGAGGGGATAAGACTCAGGCCTCTCCGTTTCTGGGTGAGGTAGCGATCGAGCCCCGTGAAGATGACGAAGACCTACAGCGGCTGGAGAGCATTCGCAGCTTCCCGGCAACGGAGATCGCGTAGGCTGCTCCCGAAGCTAGGCGACGCATTGTTCAAAGGCCTGCAAATGGTAAGCAACACGGTGAGCTGCGCCGAACTCTCCCCATTCATTCACGCTACTCGTGGCATTGATCTGCGCGACGGTGGCCACAATCGCCCCTGTCATGGACGGCAGGGCATTTGGGGGAAGAGCCTGATGTGCGCGGATGCCGCCAGGGAGTCGTAGCTCACCGACCGTCGGCGGGGCCAGCCGGCGCCGCCTGTAGAATCTGGCAGGTTCGCCCGGCCAGCGGCGTCACCCACGGCTGGCGGCGCAGTGAGGTTACACTACCCTGCGCAGGGCGACCGGCCGACATCTCAAAAGCCCGGCGACACGTCCAGAGCGACCACCCGCTCGCTCAAAGAGGCCAGCACTCCGCCAAAGAGATGCAACGGCCCGGGATGGCAGCGGCGCGATACGCAGACCGAGCGCCACGCCCCGACCGAGTCCCGGCGTTTGCTCAGAGTCCAAATCAGTCGCGAGCAGGCCCTCGCCTCACGCGAGGGACGTCAGGGGCGTCCTTCGCGCTTGCAGGTTCGCCTCGCGTGAGCTCGCGGGCGAGCCGGTATCGGTGGGCTGGGGCGAGGTCTTACGCCGTGCGGCTCCTGAATTTGCGGGCCAACCGATGGTGGGCGCCGATGTCTCCGGCTTCGTCGCGTCGGGCGAACGGCAGCGTGGAGAGTATTCCAATGGGCTCCTCACGGGCTGAGACGCTACCGTGCAACGAAATGACCCCGGCAGTCGGCTCCAGTCAATCTTCAGGTTCAGTGCGAAAAGTGGCGAGCAATTCAGGGAAATCGAAATCCCAGTGGCAGTAGCTTCACTCGCGGTTTTGCGGTGAGGAGGGTGCCCCGTCCACGGGATGACCAGGTGGAAAAGACGGGCCCCCATCCCAACCTCCGAGGCTCACGTGCCCGCGAGCCGCTCCAGCACCTGCAATTTCGATCACGAGACCGTCCGGCGCTTGCCGTCCGGGGCCGCCCATGTGGGCCGGGGTTCAGCTTCCCTTCGAGGGCTGACCGTGACTCGGGCGACGGCCGGTTCTCCTCTGACGTCCATCAAGCTGAACAGCGCGAGGAGAGGTGGCTGAACCGCAGCGTTTCGCGCGTGGGCAAAACGGATCGATCAGTGTGATGACCCCTCCAGCGGAGTTCCGCTCCCGCCTGCATCGCCTCGCGCATGTCTGCGCCGATTGCGGCGCCTCGCTGATAGGTAGAATTCTTTTTCACCTCAAACACGAGAGAGCGGGACCGTGTTCCAGAAGGCGAGGTCACGCGCGCGATCACGCCGGGATGCTGAAGCTGCTGGATTCGAGTCGATTGTAACCTGGTCGCCCGGCGAGAGTTTCAGGACCGGAGTCGCGAACGTCGACGCCCGCGCTTGCCGAGGAAGTTGACGCGGGCGGCGGCGCACGCGTGCTGGCGCGCGAGTGCGCCAAGCTCAACCCGGCGGATGAAAAGGCGCTCGGCGAAGAAGGCCTCGACGGGAGTGTGGATCTGCGGGCGCGATGTGCCCTGAGGGAGATCCAGCTGGGGCCCCACCTCAATCCCGTCCGCGTTTGCGAACGACTAGCAGGCCGCCGGCCCTGTGCTGGTCGTGAGCCACTGAGCAGATGTTCGACGAAGGCGCTCGAGGCTGGTCAGCTTCCGCCAAAGCGGCGATGACGAGCCGGCGGGGCACCTCGTGCGGGCTCCACGCTGGCGCACGAGTACGGCTTTGTCGAGAGGCTCATGTCCGACGCGCATCGCGGGTGCGAATCGGGCGAATCGACGGCCGCTTGCCGTGGAGCGCATTCGGCGACGTCTGGCGGCGGCGCCTCTCGTCGAGGAGGTCGATGCACATCGTTGAAGGCCTCCCAGCCATGAGATCCATCCGGGTGACGATCTGACCGCTGATATCGGACGGCTTCATGCCGCGCGGAAACGGCTGAAGGCGTCTCTGCGTGAGTGCCTGGCCGAGCGGGCCCCGGGCGAGGCGCCAACGTCTGCAACCGAGTTTGGCCGAAGGGGCAGGCGCAGGTGCTGGCGGTGCGCGCCGGTTGGCCGCCGCCAGAGCCTGCGGCGTGCGGCGGGCGCGCCGTGGGATCGTCCAGTGTGGTCGGGCGCTCACAAAGGCGAGCTCCCGATCTTCAGACCTGCAGCGCCGGCACCGGAAGGATCGAGATCGTTGTCGGCGACGGCGTCTGCCAGCCGAGACGCGACAGTCCGAGCAACGGGCGCCCCGTCGGCTCGCGCCCGTCGCGGTGGACCACGGTCGAACGCGATGAACATGGGCGGCATCGCGACGGCGGAGCTGGATTCCGGCTCGCGCGGTGCCGCTCGAAGCGGCGACCGGAGCTTCTGGTCAGCAGATAGGCGCGACCTCGCCGCATCGAGCACGAGCGAGCGCGCAGCCAACCTCGAGACAGCCAGCCGCGATGTCGCCCGGAAAGCGCCTGGTGTTGCTGAGCACGACCGCCCACGACCGAGCAGGCGTGACGGTGCGCGCCGCCCTGTCCATCGGCATCTCTCCAGCCCGCGTCGACCTTTCTCCTCGCTGGAGCCACCCGTCGGCGCTGAAAGTGCGTCAGCGCACCTGCGTGGGCGCCATCGGCGGTAGTCGGAGAGCATTGGCTGAAAGACGTCGTCGCCTCCGGCTTCTGGCGCGGCGGCATGCACGGAATGAAGCGGTCAGCCACGTTCTTCTCGTTACGGCGCCCACATACATATGGATCCCGCTGCTATGTGGACCTGAGCGGAACGATTCGATCGGACTCACCTCGAAGAAGATTCCCGGCAAACCCGGATACACACTTCGGAAGAAGCCGGCAATAGATTCAAAGCGCAGCATCCCCAGGCGTTTCGTGGGCAAGCACGCTCCATCGGGAAGCGAGTATCTCGTCGTCCTGGGGGAGATGATGTCCGCTTTTCATTCGCTGGCAAGAACCGATTTCAGCAAACTACGCGCCAATCGCTGAGCGGCAATCGCAGGCGGGTATTCCGGGCCATCAACTCATTTCTGGATGAGATTGCAAACGAGGCTTGCGTAAGGAGCGACTCTGTCCTGGGGGTACATTCTCTTTTTGGGAGAGGGCCGGCTCTCGTGATATGCACCTGCACGGCCGAGGTGGGGGCCTGCGCAATGGTCGGGGCGTGTGAGGTACAGCCCGTAACACAAAACCCCTGCCCGCGGTCGTGCTGCCGTACGCTTTGCTGGAACGACTGCTCTTCCCGAAGTGATCTCGGCTTCTTGACTTCGGATGGGGCGGTAGCCAGCATCGCTGCGCCTGAGCTGGCGACTGGCTGCGTGGCGTGCTTACGGATCTTTTACTGGCTGCGAAATCACCCTCGCCGACTTCACGATTGTTAAATTGCACTCATTCGCTGAGAGCCTGTCTGGCAGGAGCTGCGGGCGATGCTCCGGCGGCATAGGGGCGTAAAGTCACTGGGGCGAGATGGGCCATTAGCCCGCTTTGTGCGCGAACCGCTAATGCTTCTGGCGATCGGCGCTTCTTCAAGATCAGGCCCTGGCGTTCGGTGCTGAAGCGCACTGACCGCGCGTCCACCGTGGATTGTGGGTTGGGCTCTGCTGGCCGTCCAGCTTGCGGGCTCGGCTGTGGTAGTCACGTCCTCCACCCGAACAGGGTTGTTCCGGCGAATGCAGAAGGTCGCGGAGACGTTCGGCCGGCGTCTTTCTCGCGAGAGCCGAGTGCGGTCGGCGGTGCGCAGCACTCGTGCTCCCGTAGCCGAAGCGTCGCGGTCCGCCCGGGCTCGGCAACCGTTCGGAATCGGCGCGCGGCGGTAGAATTCTTCTTCCGTCAGGTTCGGCGGCTACGTTCGGCTTTTGCTACTACGTGGCCGAGCTCCGTGCGCCAAGACAGCGCGCGGTATATCGCAGTGAGAGCTGGCGAAGCATTCCCTCTGTCGCCGCCGATTGTGAGGCCGGACACTCGCCCGCCCGGTCGCCAGGCCGCGCCACCGCGTTGATCGCCGGCGATTGGATGATGATCAGCCCTATGGAACAGCCGCGCAGGGCAAAAAGCCCTTCCGCCAAGCTCGACGAACGGTGAGGAAGATCGACCGGCGACCTGCGCGACGACGGAAGGAGCGTCTCCGATGATCGTCGATGCATGCGCACATCGTCCCCGAGAAGCTTCCGCCGGCCGGCACGCGCGCGGCGTCGGTCGCGTGGCCGTCGATGGATCACTTCGAGCCGGGCGGCGCGCGTCATGATCGGCGGCGAGAACTACCGCACGGTGCACGACGGCAACTGGAACGTCGAGCGGCGGCTGCGGGACATGAAAGCTCAGGGCGTCGACCTCGAGGTGATCTCCCCGATGCCCGAGCTCTGCGCCTACTGGTTCACGCCGTCGGACGCCCTCGACTTCTGCCGCTACACCAACGACGTGATCGTCGCATGGTGCGCAGGCGGCGCCCGGCCGCTTCATCGGCCTGGGATCGTGCCGCTGCAGAGATCCGGATCTCGCGGCCAAGGAGCTCGCCCACATCAAGAGCCTGGGCTTTCCCGGTGTCGAGCTCGGCTCGAACGTGAACGGCAAGTCGCTCGGCATGGCCGAGTTCCAGGGCTTCTTCCAGGAGGCCGAGCGGCTCGGCGTCGCGCATCTTCGTCCACGCGTTGCGTCCGACTGATGGAGCGCTTTCCCACGCAGGCCCTGTTCAATCCGGTCGGCTACCCGACCGACACGAGCCTGACGATCGCCTCGCATGATCGAGCGGCGGCACCGCGGAGAAGTGCCGAGCTTGAGGATCGCGTTCAGCCACGGCGGCGGCACGTTCCCGTTCATGCTCGCACGCTGCAACCACCACTGGAGCGGAACCTGGAACGAGGAGGCGCCCGCGCCCGGCCGCGGCGCGGCGGCGTCCGGAGCGTTGCCGCGCTCGCCGGCCGACTACGCCCGGCGCTTCTACCGCGACGACGTTGCTCTTCGATCGGCGGGCCCTTCGCTATCTGATCGACCTGATCGCGCCCGGCAAATCCTCGTCGGGACGGATTACCCACTACATGGCGCCGAGCAGCCGGTGGACCAGACCCCTGCGCACCCTAGGACTGCCACCGGAGTCACGCGGACATCACCTGGAACAATTGCTTCCGCTTCACTCGACATCAAGCCACGAGCCTGTCGCCATGGCGAGGTCGCCGCGAAAGCGTGTGCCAGCCCCGTCTACGCGTGGCGGCCGGCGGGCTCTACTACGTGGACGGAGCTATCGGACATCGAGGGACTCATCCGGGAACAGGCCGGCGAGCGCGACCGAAAGCGCCGCGGGAGGCCATCCTGCCATCGTATCCAGCAGCTTATGCGCGAGCGGGTGATGTTCGCCCCCATCTGGGAGATTGCCGTTCTGAACGCGTACGGCCCGCGCGTGGCGGAGCCCGCGCTGGAGCTTGATCGCAGCGGGCACCTCTTCCACCGCCCTACCGAGGAGCTGAGGCTCAGTCGACTTGATCCGGAGCGGCGGCACGGCCACCGGCCGCTCCACCGCGCAGGAGGTGCGAATGCTGAAGGTCACGCGCGACCATGATCCTGCCGACGGCGATCACCGGGTCGTATCCGCGCCCGCTCTGGTTCGACCGGAGCCTGCGCGGCCGGTCGTTCAAGTCGGCGCTCGGCGATTCGATCTTCCGCGAGCAGTACCTGGACGCGGTCGCGTGCGTCATCAACGCGCAGGAGGCCGCCGGGCTCGACATCGTGACCGACGGCGACAGCCGCTTCGACCTCGGCCGTCGGCGGCAAGTCGTGGTTCTTCTATCCCGATCGAGCGGCTCGGCGGCATCGAGGGCCACCGCGACACCTCGCGCGGCTGGATGGCGCGTCACGGCCTGCGCCCCGGTCACGATCCTCTGGGAGGTGCAGGAGGCCTACCAGCCCGGCGTGGTCACGGAACGGCTGACCGCGGGCCCGCTCGAGTACACCGCGCTCTGGAAGGTCGCCCAGCGCCTGACCGACCAGCCCGTGAAGTTCGGCGCGATCTGCGCGCCGGCCCTGGCCAGCATGCTGTGGGACGAGCACTACCGCGACGACAAGCAGCTGATCAACGAGCTCTGCGGACATCATGAACGCCGAGTTCCGCGAGCTGGCCGCGGCGGGCTGTCCCGCTCATCCAGGTCGAGGAGCCGCCGCACCACGGGCGCACGACGCGGCCCGACTGCACCGACGCCGATCTCGAGTTCCTGACGCAGGCGTTCAACCGCCAGCTCGTGGGCGTCGACGCCGAGATCTGGGTGCACACCTGCTGGGGCAATCCCAACCAGCAGCGCGTGTACTGGGAGGTGCCGAGCTACGAGCGCGCGCTGCCGCATCTGCTCCAGCTCGACGGCGACGTGATCACCTTCGAATGCGCCAGCACGAACGGACGCGACCTGCCGCTCTTCGGCAAGTACCGGACCGACAAGAAGATCGGCATCGGCGTGGTCAGTCACTGCAACACGGTCGTCGAGCCGCCCGAGCACGTGGCGCGGCTGATCCGCCGGGCGCTGGAGTACATCCCGCCGGAGCGGCTGGTGATCACCACCGACTGTGGCTTCGGTCGCGAGGGGCTGAGCCGGCGGATCGCGTACTACAAGTGCGTCTCGCTGGTCGAGGGCACCAATATCGTGCGCCGCGAGCTCGGGCTACCGAGGCGCGCGTCCGCGCCGCCGACCCGCGCCTCTGGTTCGCGGGCGGCCCGGAGTAGGCCGCCAGCAGCTAGTCTAGAACCAGCTCGCTTTGTCCACGACGTTGCGGAGCGGCTCGCCGGCCGAGGAAGCGCCGGCAGTTGTCGAGCAAGACCTCCAGGCGCCGGTCGTCCAGGAAGGGGCCGTGCCCGGCGGTGTGCGGCGTGATCAGGACGCCGGGCATCGTCCACAGCGGATGATCGGCCGGCAGGGGCTCCTGCTCGAAGACGTCGAGCCCGGCGCCGGCGATCTCCCCAGCCCGGAGCGCCGCGACCAGGTCGTCGAGCCGCGTCGTCATGCCGCGCCCGATGTTGATGAAGAACGCGGTGCGCTTCATTCGCTGGAAGCGCGCGCGGCTCATGAACCCCTCGGTGGCCGGCGTGTGGGGCACCGTGAGGATCACGAAGTCCGCGAGCGGCAGCAGCGCGTCCAGCGCGTCGGGCCCGTCGAGCTTCAGCACGCCCGGCGGCGCCTCGCGGCGGCGCGCGTCCACCCCATCACGTGCATGCCGAACGCGGCGGCGAGCCGGGCCGCCTCGCTGCCGATCCCGCCGACGCCGACGATGAGCGCGGTCGCGTCCGGCAGGTGGATCACGCCGGAGTCGTTCGGCTCGCGGCGCCACTCGCGCTGGACCTGGCGCGGGAAGTAGTGCTGGAATCCGCGCGCGAACGCCAGGACGAACGCCATGATGTGCGCGCCGATGTGGTCGTTGTAGATCTCGCGGAAGTTCGTGACCACGGCCGGGTGCGCGATCAGCGCCGAGGTGTAATACCCGCGGGGGCGCCGCCTGCGGGGCCTGGAGCCAGCGGAGCCGCCGCGCGTCGCGAAGCAGCGCGTCGGGCATCGTGCCGAACGCGGCGTCGGCCTCGCCGACCGCGCGGGCGGCGTCGTCGGTGCTTTCCGCGACCACGATGTGTGCATGTCCGGCAGCGCCGTCTTGAGACGCGACGCCCAGGCGCGGGTTGTCGCCGTCTGCGGCGGAGCATCAGGAGCGTCTTCGCCATCGGATCCCTCCGGCGTCGCTCGGGCTACGTCGCTTCCCGGGCGCGCTCACTCGACGGTACAGCTCACCGGCGACCGTGTGGGTCCCATCGGCGCCGCGCCGCAGGACGACGAACGCGCCCATCCGTATGTTGAGCCCGGTCAGATCGCTGACGACGCTGCCGTGCGTGACCAGCACGAGGACCGGGCCATCGTGGTGCGCCGCGATGGCCTGGCGGATCTCGGCCAGCTGACGCCGGCGGCGCTCCGCGTCGTCGAGCGCCCCCTGCAGCGGCTCCCACGCCTGGGCGCGACCGAAGGCCAGACGCCCGGTGTCCAGGCACCGGCAGCGCGGGCTGGACAATATCACACCGACCGCGATGCCGCTCCGGCGGAACGCCTCGCCGACCCTCGCCGCTTGCGCGCGACCGTTCGCGTCGAGATTCCGTTGCGTCGAGCAGTCGTCGAGTCGCGCGCTCGGCGGATCAGAGCCGCCGGGCGCGTAGCTGGTGACGCAGCACCACGACGCTGCCCGGCGCGCGCAGCTGTCCCAGATCGCCTCCGTCGCCTGCGCGATCGAGACCGAGAAGACGCACAGGACGACGACCGCTGTCAGCCCGCGAAGCAGAGTCATGACCATTCCCGGCGCTCAGGCAAAGGCGGGCAGGACTTCCCGCGTGAGGAGATTCATCGAGCGCGCCGCCTCGTCGCGCCGGAATGCCGGGCGCGGACACCCGGAAGACGAGGTGGCCGAGCGCGAGGCTCCTTCTGAAATCGCTCGATCTGCCGGATGCAGGTCGCCGGATCGCCCAGGACGATCCGATCGGCCGCCAATCGCTCGATGGTCAGGTCGCCCGCGGGCCGCTTCACGATCGGATGCGGCCAGCGGAAGTACGTGTCCTCGAAGGCCCGGATGAACGCGGCGCCCGCGATCGCCCGGGCGCGCTCGACGCTTTCGGCGACGAAGACGTATCGCATGAGCGCGACCTCGCCCGTGCTCGGGTCGCGTCCCGCCTCCTTCCGGGCCTCGCGGAAGAGGCGTACGCACGTCGCGACCTCGTCCAGCTTCGCCGAAGGGCCACCCAGCCACGCCTCGCCCATACGCCCGGCGCGGCGGACGGCCGGATCGACCCAGCCTCCGAACCAGACCGGCGGACGGGGACGCTGGACCGGCCGCGGGTTCACGGAAGCGTTCGTGACGCGATAGTGCCGCCCCGCATGGCTCACCTTGTCCTCGGTCCAGAGCCGCTGGATCAAGGGCACGGCCTCTTCCAGACGGCTCCCGCGCTCCTTGAGCGATACGTCGAAGGCCGCGAACTTCCCTCCGGGGCGTACCCGGCCCCCACGCCGAGGATCAGGCGACCCGCGGAGATCATGTCCACCATCGCGCCCTCCTCCGCCACGGCGAGCGGCTGGTAGAGCGGGAGCAGGAGCACGGCGGTCCCCAGGCGAACCGTGCGCGTACGGCCGGCTATCGCGGCCAGCCCGATGAGCGGCGCCGGATAGAGCGTTCGATTGTTGTGGTGCTCGCCGAGCCACACCGAGTCGAATCCCGCCGCTTCGGCGCGCTCGCACTCACGGATGGTCTCCTCGAAATCGCCCCCGCCTGCAGCGGGCTCAAGCCGAACTTCATGTCGGATGTCCCTCCCGCTCGTCGCCGGTCGTCACGCCCGCGCGTGCCGGGTTGGCGGGCGTTCGCTGACGTTCTGTCATTCCGACGCGGCCGCGGCGACCCGCGGCGGGCGGCGCCCGGCGGCGCCAAAAACCTGCGCGTAATCGCCCGATATTGCACCATAACTGACCCGGCTCGTTGCGCGCGCATCGGATGTGCACGCACGCACCCGACGGGTGTGGCGCGCGAGCGAGTCGTAGCCCACTCCCGGGCTCGCATTAGGGAGGAAATATGGTGAAGCGCATTTCGAAGATCGCTCTGGCGCTGCTGGTCTACTGGGCCTCTTCTGGCCGGTTGCGCGAAGTCACCGTTCACCTCGGACGGCTCGTCCTCGACGGACGCGCGTCGATGGACGGCGCAGCACCGCGGTCGGGTTACGCGTCCGCGGCCGGCGGAGCGGTCGGCGCATACGGACGAGGCAAGCCGCCAGACCTAACCCCAAGGAATTCTCGGCAGTCGGCGCAGCTCAAGGACATCCGCTTCGAATTCGACCGGTACGACATCCGGGCGCGCAGGACGCCGAGGTCCTCGACGCGAACGCGGAATCGCTGAAGGCTAACCCCAAGCTCCTGATCCTCATCGAGGGGCACGCACCGACCAGCGCGGCACCACCGAGTACAATCATGGCGCTGGCCGACCGGCGCGCGAAGGCGTCGATGAACTATCTCGTCTCGCGCGGCGTCCGATCGAACCGGATCTCGATCATCAGCTACGGCAAGGAACGCCCGATGTGCGCCGAGGCGAGCGAGGACTGCTGGAGTCAGAATCGCCGGGCGCACTTCATGGTCAAGGGACAGTAGCTCACCGTCGTTTCGAGGGAGGAGGAGGGTCGCTCCTCCTCCTCCTCGCTCAGACCTTCTCCTTCCTGATCAGCTTGATGATCGACTCCATCGTGGAGTCGATCGTCGTCGAAGCCGCCGTGGGTCGTGCTCGCGGTGGCGGGCCCCGGCGCCGTCCACACCTTGACGCTGCGCGAGCCCGCGCGACGCGACCGATCGGTGAAGTACTTCTGCATGCCGAGGATCGGCGTGCGCTTGCCGCCCTCGAACGATTCCGGACACGAGGTAGAGGACAGCGAGCGGCCGTAGCCGAGGACCGGCCGGCAGGTCGGGTCCTGCTCCTCGGCGGCGTCCGTGAGGAGAAAGGAGCGGAACTCCTCACCGTCTTGTCCTGTAGCCGGGGCAGCAGCGTCCGCTCGAAGAGATCGACCGTCACCGCCGCGGCCATGAAGTTGACGCTGTCGAACTTCCATCCGAGACGGGCCAGACGGTCGACCACGTAGCAGTGGACGATCGAGCCCGCCGAGTGGCCGATCAGGTGCAGGCGCACCGGCGTCTTCGTGAACCATGGAGACTTCATCCCGCTCTCGTAGAGGACCGCGCCCGCCGCTGCCGTCGGCGTCCGAGATGCCGTCGGCGTTCTGCTTCATCTCGCCCCAGATGAGCGACCCGGCCGGCGCCAGGAGCCGCTCCAGCCGCCGGTTCCAGAAGCGTTTGAGCTGGTCGACGACAGCCGCCCGTCGGTCTGGGCTGTCCCGTCACGAGGTCCGCCAGCCGGTTCCTCAGGGTCGACCAGAGGTCGGTCTCCCACATGAGAAAGATCGGGAAGATCCGCGACTCGTAGAGCGCGGGGATCCAGCGCGCCGCCGTCTCGGCCGCCGTCTCCTCGCCGGTCAGGCCGCCGTGGGCGTAGATGGCGATGTCGGTCGGCTCGGCGCTCTTGAGGCCCCATTTCTTGCGCGCCTCGCCGATATGAAAATCCGTCAGCGCCTCGACGTCGGTCCGCTGCGTCCGGAACACGCCGCTGGCCGACAGGCGGCCGTTGTTCTCCATGTCGATGACGAACGGCGAGATCTCGCGATCGCGGAGCGTGTTGTCGGCGGCGATCTGGACCTTGCCCCGGCTCATGCGCAGCGACGGCGAGCGGGCGATCTCGACGTGCTGGTCGGTCGCGACGCCGAGCTGCGTCACCCAGCAGTCCATGGCGTGGTCGGTCCAGTCCTCGTACGTAAGGATGGCGCGACCGCCGGTGCCCCACCCGGTGCCCCACGAGCTCTGGATGATGAAGCCTGCGGGCGTGTAGCCGAGGATGACGAACGCGTGCCCGCCGTCGTCGGACGAGGCCTCCATCGACGGGATCGTCCAGTATCCTTGCCGCCCTCCGGACGCCGCGTCCCCCGCAGCCAGCCGCGTGGCAGATGGCGCTCGCGTAGAGCACGCCCACGTCGTGCAGGGCCACGTGCATGTCCGTCACGGAGCGGGTGTCGACGCGATAGTAGGCGCCGAGCGGGCGGCGGGCGGCGTCCAGCCACCAGTCGTCCTCGGGCTTCGCGGCCGGCGGGGGCATGTCCGGGCGGTCCCACAGATCGAGGCGACAGACGCCGTGCTTGTACCAGCCCTTCATGGCGCCGCGCAGGCTCGAGCCGGAGTCCTCGGTGGCGCCGGGAACTCGTCGTAGCGGCGAGCCATCGAGTACAGCATGAACGGCGACATCGGCGGCGTCTTCGGATCGCGATGCTGGCGAAGCAGGAAGTTGACGACGCTTGCGAGCGCGAAGCCGGTGCACGCGTTCGTGTGCGCCTGATCGAGGACGGCAGCTCGAGCCGGGGCGCCATCTCGGAGGCGGCGGCTCGTGGAGCACCGGAACGTAAGGCCGGTCGCGCAGGTCCAGGCGATCGGGAACGATGTTGCGCTTCGGAGCGAACGCCGGGCGCCGTCGCGGCGCCGTCACTCGTGGCATCGAGCCTCCAGTCCGCCCGATCTCCGGCGGTCTACACCGTGAACGGCCGTTGCCTTTCGAAGGCGCGCGCTGGCGCGCCGATCGTGAAGAGCTTCGGCGTCTGGTCGGGCGGCATGTTCCTGACGATCGCGCCGTGGAACGTCCGGTAGTTCCCTTGAACGCGCCCTTCCTTCCACACGCGCAGCAGGTTGGCGGTGAACAGACCGTTGAAGTCGCCGTCCTGGGAGAGCTGGTTGTCCTGGCATCCGGAGATGAGGATGACCGCGGCGCGCACGGCCGCCCGCGCGATCGCCCTTGATGGCGTCCTGGAGCTTGTCGTACATGGCGCGGTGAGCCGGTACGTGCGCAGCGCGACCTCGCGGGGCATGTTGCGGTACCGGATCCGCTCGGCGCCGGACGCGCCCGGCGCCGCCGCGCCCGCCACCGCTCCGCGCGCGCGTAGAACATCGCCTTGGTGACGGTGCCGCTGTGACAGCTGTCGGACAGGACCAGCACCCGCACGCCGGCCTTGAACCGGCCGAGCGCCTGGTTGATCTCGTCGTCGATCAGCTCGCCGTCGTAGAGACACCAGGTCTCGTCCTGCAGGTCGGGCTCGTCGTGATTGCGGTCGGGCACCTGGCCGCCGTGCCCGGAGTAGGTGAGCAGGAAGATGTCTCCCGACCGCAGCGCGGCCGCGGCTCTCGCGATGCCGGCCAGCACGGCGCGGCGCGTGGCGCGCCGGGTCAGGAGGCGCTGCACCGTGAACTTCCGGGCGCGGGCGATGTCCGCCATGTCGTGGGCGTCGGCCTCGCACGCTTGAAGCCGCCCGCTCCAGCCCGCGTAGTGCCTGGGATCGACCGCGTTCAGACCGATCGCGTGAGCGCCAGTCCTTTGGCCATGTCGTCCCTCCCGACTCAATCGGGGCAAGGCACCCTCGAGAACGGCGCGCGCTCCCGGTTGTAGCAGATCGGGGAGAGTAAGAAAATGTTCTGGGGCGGGGCCGACTAGCGGTTCTGCACGACCGCCGCGCTGAACCCGGCCTCGGCGCGACGTTCGTGTAGACGACCGTGCCGTCGCGCTGGACGAGCTGCTGGATGCCGTTTCCCTGCAGCTCCCACGCGGGCGGCGCGCCGTAGTAGCGCAGCACGCGGGCCACGTACTCGCGGGTCTCCGGATACGGCGGAATGCCACGGTAGGACGTCACCGGCTTCGCCCGCGTTGCACGCCGCCAGGGCGAGCGGGACGTCGCAGCGGAAGCGCTCCATGAGCCCGCGGAGGTGGCGGGCGCCCGCGTGGATGTTCTCGCGCGGGTTGAAGCGGGTCGCGCACTCCGAGGATCGCGGCCGTTTCCGGCATCAGCTGCATGAGCCCGCGCGCGCCCTCGAGGACACGGCCCGAGGATCGAATCCGGATTCGACCCGGATGACCGCCCAGATGAGGCGCCCGGGCACCGCGTAGCGCGCCGCGGCCTCGGCGACTCCCCTGCGAGTAGGTGCCGTAGTCGGCCGTCGTCTGGCGCGGGGACTCGTAGGCCGTGGGCTGGGTGAGCGCCACCCGCTGAAGGGAAGGGTTCGGCTGGATGTTCGTCGAAATAGGTGGTCCCGTCCCGCGACGTCCGCTTGTACACCTGCGCGGCGGCTGGTGTCGCCGCGCCGACCGCGCAGCGACCAGCAGGAGGATCAGGGACCGGGGGCCGACGCCTTCCATGCCCAGTACTCTAGGGCAAATCCGATACCGGGACCCACTTTCCAGAAGTATCAAGGGGTTCCGGGGCCCTGCTCAGAAGTGGGCCTGGTGGGTCTCTGACCAGGGGACCAGTCTCATCCAACCGCCGGCGGGTTCTCGGACGCGCCGATTGACCCCCGGTCGGCGATCGACTCTTCGGTCGGCGATCAGAGGCTGATCGCGAGGCGGAAGGTCTTCTCTCAACCTCTTACGGGAAAAGTCCCTGGTCCTAGTGGCGAAGCTGCTGTGACCAGACAGAATCCCGAGGAGCGCCAGAGGGTCCGATGAAGATCGCGGATCTCCTCACTCGATCAACTGATCCGCACCCGCAGCAGTGACCGATCCGCGGGAACGTCAGGCCATCAGGGCCGTTCGCTGGTCTTCAGATTGATGACCAGCTCGAACGCAGTCGCTGGGCTGGGCCCGACAGGAAGGTCAGCGCGGCTTCGTGCCCCTTGAGGATCTCGTCCGCGTAGGCCGCGACCTGGCTGGAACATCTCCGCGAAGTGGCTGCCGCCATAGAACATGAGACCGCCGCTGAGCACGAACTCCCTGCTCGGGTACATGGAGGGCAGACGGTGTTTCACGGCGAAGTCGACGATGCGTGTGCGATAGGAGATGAGGAGCGAGTCGGCGGTCGTCATGAGCTCGTCGGGCCGCTTCCCGGCGATCTTCCTGAACAGGCGCTCGAAGTCGTCGGACCCGGAACTCGTGAGGTTCCAGCCGACGCCCAAGCCATTGTCCACCGTTGCGTCTCTGGAGGGCCAAGACGCTCCCGATTGTCGGGTTGTAGATCAGCGCGACACGATCGAGCTTGGGATAGGCCTCCTTGAGCAGTTCTAACCGCTTCCCGTATTCAGGCCCGATGAACGCGACCCCGTGATGTTGCCGCCGGGGTGCGGGTGCTCGCGACGAGGCCCGACTGAACGGGGAAGGCGACGTTCGCGAACACGATGGGGACCGTGGACGTCGCTTGCTGGGCCGCTCCGGAGGCTTGGCCGCCCGCGGTGCAGAGTACGTCCACCGGGAGACGAACCAGCTCTGCTGCGAGCCGGGGAAGGCGCTCGATACGTCCATCGGCCCAGCGGGCCTCGATGGTGATGCTCTGGCCTTCAACGTAACCGAACGTCTCAATCCGGCCCCGAAGGGCCTCGAGATTATGGAGTGCCATTGGCGGCCGAGGTGACCGACAGGTATCCGACGCGCGGAACCTTCCCGACTGCTGCGCTTCGACGGCGAGCGGCGTAAGAGTGAGGCTGAGAGCGAGAACGACCGCGAGCCTCGATCAGTCCGCATGGGCAGGCGGCCGAGGCGATCAGTCACGGGCTGAGGGCTCGCGGGCCAGCACGCGCTACTCGATCACCTGGTCCGCCTGGAGGAGGATCGTCTGCGGGATCGTCAGACCGAGCGCCTTCGCGGTCTTGAGGTTGATCACCAGCTCGAACTTCGTCGGCTGCTCGATGGGCAGGTCCGCGGGCTTGGCGCCTTTGAGGATCTTGTCCACGTAGGTGGCGGCGCGCCGGAACATGTCGGTGTAGTCCGGCCCGTAGGCCATGAGTCCGCCCTCCTGCGCGAAATCCCGAAACGGGAACATGCCAGGGAGGCGATTCTTGGTCGTGAATTGCACAATCGACTCCCGATACGCCAGCAGCAGACGGTCGGGGAGGACGATAAGCCCGTCGGGACGAGCCGCCTTGATCGTGGCGAGGGCGTGGTCCAGGTCATTGGGGCTCTGCGCCTCTACCGGCTGCAGCTTCACGCCCAGCGCCTCCGCCGCGGGCTGCGCGGCCTTCCAGGCAATCGTGGTGAACGGATTGGCCGGATTGAGCAACGCGACAACCCGCGACAACTTCGGACCGCCACCTTGAAGAGTTCGAGCCGCTTCCCTCCAATTCCGGCGCAAGCGTGGCCAGTCCTGTCACGTTCCCGCCTGGCTTCGCGATGCTTGATACGAGGCCAGCCGCCACGGGTTCCCCGGCTACCGCCGTGACGATGGGGATTGACTGGGTCGCTTGCTTGGCTGCAGGGTGCCCGGCGTGCCGGCGGCGAGGATGACGTCTGGCTGAGACGGACAAGCTCTCGTGCGAGGACCGCATAGCGTTCCTGCTGTCCCTCCGCCCACACGTACTTGATGACGAGATTCGCCCCTCCACGTAGCTCGAGCCGACGTAGGCCTTCGCGAAACGCTTGGACTAGGTTGGATTCGAGGGTTGGCGAAGAGTTACCGAGGTATCCAATCGTCGCGGTTCTCCCCGCCTGCTGGGCCTTCGGCGGCGAGCGGCGCACGGAGTGAGGCTGAGAGTGAGAATGATCACGAGCCCCGACTGGGGCCGCATGCTGCTTCGGGGAGTTCTAAGTAGGCTGAAGGCCAACACGCGTGCACCAGCGCCCCGACCGAGGGGCGCGTGGATTAGTCACGAGGCGAGGGCTTGATGATGTCGATTAGCTGCTCAACCAGCCGCCGGCGGCCCCGAGATGACAAGGCTGTTGGTCGGGTAGTAAGGGACGATCCGAAGCGGGGGCGGGGCGACCAGGGAGAGCGTGTAAGCCAGTTCGCCAGCCCGAGCGTATGCAAGCGGCACCACTTTGATGATCATGGCCTCAGTCGGTTTGCAGGCACCTGACGGGGTGGTCGGCTGGCCAGCAGCGACAGGCGCGCGGCAAGGGCGGTGAGAATGAGTGCGCATCCGATCCGATGCATTAGGGCACCTCACTTGAGGACGACTGGGCGGGGAGTCTCAGCAGAGCGCGCGCCTGACTCGTTGACAGACCACGCAGACGGCGGTTGACTGAACTCGACGGGAGGATCGGCGCCACCTCCTGGTCTGGGTGTTAACCCGATTGAGTCAATCATGGAGACACCACCGGGCGGGAGTGGCGCGCCGTCGCTGGTCCGTCGCTGATGGCGCGCCTGGTCTAGTGTCGTAACACCGAGTCCCGGCGCATGCTGGGACGCGCAGCCGTGGTGCTGCGCACGACTACACGACGCTCGGGGGCGGAGCACCGGTCCCGCTCCCGAGCGTTCTCCAGGCGCGCGTCCCGATCCAGCGTTGCAGAATGCCCTCTGGATTCACACGTCGGGCTGCGCCATGGATAGTCACCATCCACTTATCGCCGCAGCGATCCTGCGGCGCAGGGGGATTCATTGAAGAAGCTGATGCTCGCAGGCCTCGTCGCAGTGCTTGGCTTCGCCCCGGCGTTCGCGCTGGCTCAGGCGCAAGCAGAAGATGCTGGTCGGTCAGGTGCAGAGCGTTGACGAAACTGGAACCAAGATTACCCTCACAGACGGCACCAAACTACTGACACCGCTAGGATCGGTAATCCGGCCCAGAGCGCTCCAAGAGGGCACGATGGTGGTCGCGATGTACCTGGAGGAAAATGGCGACAAGATCGTGACTAAACTTTCCCTGAAGCAAAGCGCGCCAGCCCCTTCAACGCCCAGCGAATCGCCGAAGCGGTGATCGAGACCGCGAGCACGACCGAAAGTGAAGGCACGCGGACTCATCGTCGGCCGGACGATGCGTCCTGCACGCGATGGATTCGTCAGTTTCGATCACTCCCCACCCGAGCGACGGTCGAGGAGGACCCTTACGTCATGCCTGCGTCTTCAGGTTCCTTGTCAGCGCACGACTCAAAATAAAGCTGACGATCGAGACGATGAGTGCTCCGAGAAGCGCCGCGAGGAATTTGTCGACACGGAACCCAAGGCCCATGCCCTGCGCAATCCAACTGGTCACAAGCAGCATGAAGGCGTTGATGACGAAGATGAACAAGCCCAGGGTGATGATTTCCAATGGTAGCGATAGGACAATCAGAATCGGGCGGATCACCGCATTCACCAAGCCGAAGATCAAGGCCACAATCAGAAGCGTGACCCAGTCATTCGTAGTTGGGTGAGGTCCGGCGGCACCGAGATGAATACCGGGGATGACCCATGCGGTGATCAGCAGCGCCACCGCGTTAATGATCAGACTCAGCAGGAAGAACATAACCCGACCACGCTCACTCTCCCAGTTCCGTCTCCGTCTGCTCCAGCCAGAACTGCATGTCCATCTCGCGAAACATTGTCGCGCGGTGGTGAGGTGCTCGCGGCCTGCTCGCGCTTGCCCGCGATCCTGGAACGACAGTCTCGCCAGTAGGAAGTCCTTCTCCCGCTTTCGTAGTGCTTGCGCTTGATCCGCTGGCCAACCGGCGCCAAGAGCACTCAGCTTCACGTCCGCCAGCCGCTACGCGCGCATCATGGCCTGCGCCCGCTCCTCCACCTCCGAGAGCTTGCGCGCGATGAGCCCCTCGTCGAGGGCCGCCGCCACGGTCGGATATCCGGCCCGCGTCAGCATGGCCGGCAGCCGTCCGCTCCTGAACTGATCGATCGCCCACTTGAAGGGATCCGGCACGAGCGTCTTGTCCAGGTAGATCCGCTCGTTCTTGTACCGGGGGCCGTAGTGGTAGTGCGGGTAGATGCGGAAGCAGTCGAAGGCGAGCAGCTCGATCTCCTGGCCGGCGATGTCACCCATGACGTGGATCGCCATGCCGCCGTCGCCCTGACCGGCGGTGCGCATCTCGAGGCCGAACCGGATGTTGCCCGCCTCGATGATGTCCGTCCCGCGGTTGTGGCGAACCGTGCGGCGCTTGCCGATCGCCATCTCGCACGCCTTGGCCTCCACCTCGTCCAGCGCGGGCATCAGCAGCGACGGGTCGATCTGCAGGCCGATCTGCTCGTATCCGGCGCGTCCGAGCATCGCCGGCAGCTTCTTGCGCAGCTGGGTCATCGTCCACCGCAGGGGATTGCCGGTGACGGTGGGGTCGAGCATGACGCGGACGTTCGTGTTCTCCGGGTCGTAGTGATAGTGCGGGCGATTGTCGAGGCACTCGAACCGGAGCAGCTCCCTCTCCTTGCCGTCCACGTTCCCGATTACCTGAAGACACACACCCTGGTCGGCGTCGTTACCGCCCTGCCCTCCGGCACCCGCGCCGTGGGGCGCGCCGCCGTCGATGTCGCGGTACTGCAGGGCGAAGCAGACCGGAGCACATGAGATCTTCGCGCCACCGCTATCCATGGAGCCTCCTCCTCTTCCGGCTTCTCCGAGAAGCGTTTCCTTCCCGACGACCCGACCCTTCCGGCGAGCATCGCCGCAACCCGGCACGCTAGCGCCGCCGCTGCGGGCCCCGTCAAGCAGGATGGAATCGCCGCCACGGGATCCCTCGGTCGGTAATTTGACACCGCGGCGCGGGGACATTACGTTGCCCTCAGAGCACACTCGCACGAACAGGAGCGTGGGCATGCGAACCTATTACGACATCGACCTGACCGGCCGCTCGATCACCCGCCGTGAGCTGCACGGTGAGGACATCGTCAGGGCCGGACGCTATCTGATCGCCAAGACGCTCCTCGAGCTGGGCGCGGCCACCGTCGACCCGCTGTCGCCCGCCAACCCGCTCATCTTCTCGGCCGGGCCCTTCGCCGGTACGAGCTTCTCCAACGCCAACCGGACGAGCGTGGGCTGCAAGAGCCCTCTCACCGGCGGTATCAAGGAGGCCAACGGCGGCGGGAGCTTCAGCTACGGGCTCGGCCAGCTCAAGGTCGCGGGCTTCACGCTGCACGGGGCGTCGGCGAGCTGGGTCGTCCTCCATTTCAAGAAGGACGGCACGATCGACTTCGACGACGCCGCGCCCTACCTGGGCAAGGGCAACTTCGAAGCTCAGGAGATGCTGCACCGGAAGTACGGCAAGAAGGTGACGATCGGCCTCTGCGGTCCCGTCGGCGAGTACCAGGGCCTGCTCGGCGGCATTTCCTTCAGCGACAAGGACGGCCGCCCGGCGCGGCTGTCGGCGCGCGGCGGCGTGGGCGCCGTCATGGGCTCGAAGAAGGTCAAGGCCGTCGTGGTGGACCTCGACAAGATTCCGCCCTTCACGGACACGAAGAAGGTCAACGCCGCGATCAAGGACTACGCGAAGATGCTCCTCGCGGACTCCATGGTCACGAACTTCTACCAGAAGATCGGCACCATGGGCATGGCGGATCTCCAGAACGCGCTCGGCGGTCTGCCCGTGCGGAATTTCAGCGCCGGTCAGCAGGTGAACACGGCGAGCGGCGAGAAGTTCAAGATGGGCGGCGAGCACATCAGCCAGCTCAACGTCTCGCGCGGCGGCGAGCACACCCACGCCTGCATGCCCGGCTGCGTGATCCAGTGCAGCAACGTCTACGCCGACGCCAGCGGCAAGGAAGTGGTCTCGCCGGTGGAGTACGAGACGCTCGGTCTCCTCGGCACCAACTGCGGCCTGAGCGACCCCGACGAGCTCGCCCAGATGAACTTCCTCGCGAACGACCTCGGGGTGGACACGATCGAGCTCGGCGCCACGCTGGCGGTGCTCATGGAAGCCGGCCTCGGCGCGTTCGGCGACGTGAAGTTCATGGCCGACTGCATGGCCGAGATGCGTCAGGGTACGGAGAAGGGGCGGCTCTGGGCGCAGGGCACCGCGCGCGTGGGCGAGCACTACAAGGTCCGCCGCGTGCCCGTCATCAAGAAGCAGGCGATCAGCGCGTACGATCCCCGCGTGGTCGAGGCGACCGGCATCACCATGATGGCGACGGCGCAGGGCGCCGATCACACCGCGGGCAACCTGCCGAGGCTCAAGACCCGCGAGATGAACGCCGAGCAGATCGTCGAGCAGAGCCTGGCCCACCAGGCGCGGGTCGCCGCCAACGACTCGCTGGGGCTCTGCATCTTCGGGATGAGCGTCACCAACCCGAACACCGAGTTCATCGCCAACGCCATCAACGCCGCCCACGGCACCAGCCTGACCAAGGACTTCTTCGAGCCGCTGGGACAGGCGGCGCTCCGGATGGAGTACGAATTCAATCGCCGGGCCGGCTTCACGGCGAAGGACGACGAGCTGCCCGAGTTCTTCTACGCCGAGCCGCTGCCGCCCACCAACCACGTGGCGCGCTTCCACGGCGCCGACGTGCACGGGATGTACGAGCGCCTGCCCGCGTAAGCGAGCTTCCCGACTCCCGTCCGGCGAGCGCAGCGTTCCGATCTCGGCGCGTCCTGCCTCACCCGTAGCGTCCTGCGCGACAGATGAAGGAGACCACGCAATGACGCCTAAGCCCCGCATCGCCCACCTCGCCGGATCGAACGCGACCATCCAGAACAGCCCGCCGCTGGTCACCAGCAACAAGGCCCGGGCGAAGTACGGCCTGGCGCCGCGGACCGACGCCGACGGTGCGCCGCTCCGCTTCGACGCGCTCCGGGCCCAGCGGCTGGCCGCGCCGGTGACGGTCTACGTCGAGCAGTTCAGCGCGCATCCGCTCGAGCGCGACGCCGTGGAGCTCTACGGCCCGCCCGACGGCTACGTCGACTCGAGCGGGACCTTTCACAAGGAGCGGCGCGGCGCCGACGATCGGCCCGTCTACGAGATCACGCTCGCGCCGGAAGACGGCGTCTATCCGCTTCCGTACATGGCGCGGCAGGCCGACGGCCGGGCGTGGGAAGAAGACTGCGCGTTCCCGATGGCGCCCGAAGCGCAGGCGCGGCAACCCTTCTATCCGGACGGCGCGCGGCTCTTCGAGGAGATCGATCGGCTCGGCGTGGGCGACAAGGGCGTCGGCAACCTGATCTCGGACGGGCGGAGATCGATTTCTATCGTGTGATGCCGTCTTCCGGTTACACGAAGGGGCTCGCCGCGAAGCTTCGGACCGACGTGGGCGAGGGCGATATCGGAGCCGAGGTGCGCGGGCGCGACTTCTTTCCGTACCGTCCGTATCACCTCGGGCCCGCGCCGTCGCGGCCGGCGCTCGCGCGCATCGCCAACGCCGTGCAGCGCGTGCTCGCGAGCGGACGGTACGCCGGGGCGATCTGGACGCAGGGCAGTCCGCGCATCGAGGAGACCGTCTACTGGCTCCAGCTTCTCGTCGACACCACGCTGCCGATCTGCGGCAACGCGTCGCAGCGGCCCCACGGACAGCTCAGCAACGACGGCGACAAGAACATCGTCGACTCCGTCGACTACATCGTCTCGCGCGTCTGGGCCGACGAGTCCGGGCGCAACCGCGCGGGCGTCGTGCTCGTGCAGGACCAGCAGGTGTTCGCGGCGCGCGATGTCCAGAAGGCCGACGCGCGACCCGGCGGCTATGTGGCCACGGGCGGCCACGGCGGCATCCTCGGCGCAGCGGGCTGGGAAGGCCCGGCCGTGCTCAATTACCTGCCCGCGACGCGGCACACGTACCTGTCCGCGGTGAACCTCACGCGGTTGCCCGCGGAGGTCGCGGGACGCCTCGCGGGCGGCGAGACCCGCGTGCAGATCAAGGACGGACGCGGCGACCTGCTCGGGTCGGCCATTCCCAGGGTCACGATCGTGAAGGACGGAAACTACACCGCGGACGATGACGACGAGGATCTCGCGCGCGAGGTCGACCTCCTCGCGCAGATCGCGCGGAACCTCGCCGCGCATCCGCTGGCCGGATTCGTGGTGGAGGGCCTGTCGCCCTACGGCCGACTGACCTCGGCGGTCCGCACGCGCGTCATGCGGCGGGCCGCCTTTTCCGGCATGCCCGTGGTGCTCACCGGTCGCGGCAACGCCGAGGGATTCGTGCCGCCTCCCGCCGTTCCGTTCATCGGCGGCCGGAACCTGACCGCGACGAAGGCGCGGCTCCTTCTCATGGCGTGCCTCATGAAGCTCGGAAGCGTGCCGGCGGCGGCCGATCCGGACCGGCCGACCGCGGGCGAGATCGAGGCGGTCGGTCGAAAGCTACGCGAGTACCAGGACGTGTTCTGACTCGCACTGAGTGGAGCCGGGGTCCGCAGCGGCGGGTATTACCTGCCCCGCACCGCTCGCGCCCGGATCACCGCTTCTCCGTAGCGGTCGGCGGCTTCCTGATAGGCGAGCGCCGCGGCCGCGAGGTCTGCTGCGGCTTGACCAGGCCGTCGCCCTCCACCTGCTTCGCCTGCGCCTGGTCGAAGACATCTCGCGCGACCTTGTCCGCCTCGGCAGCGAGGCCTCCTGGCGTCGTGCCGCGGCCGACCGCGTGCGCCTGATCGACGTTGGTTTCGCAAGCGGGAACGCTGGCGGTCCCTCTCCTCCTCGGCCGGCGCCTCCTGCAGCGCGGCCTGGTACTCGGCCGGGCCTCGGCGAACAGGCCGATCGCCGCCGCGTAGTCCGACTTCCCGAGCGCGGTCATACCATCGCGCTCCTTGCTTTGCGCCGCGGCGAAGCGCCGGCGCGCGAAGAACTCCGCGGCCGCGCGCTCGGCCGCGCGCTTCGTCCTCGGTCATCCGCAGCCGGGCTTGCTCCGCGTCCTCGCGCGGACCCGAGCGGCGCCGCGGCGACCGCCGGTGCCTTGTCGCGCTCGCGCGCCGGCGGGCTCGGCCGGTCCGTCTTGCTGGCCGGCGGCGAGCGGCGGCGCGGGAGTCGGCGCTGCCGGAGCCTGCGGACACCGTCGGCTTGATCTCGCGGTCGGTCTTCGTCGCGTCCGCGCGGGCTCGGGAGACTGATCTCGCTGGCCTGGCGTCCGCTCCTCGCTCACCTTTTCTCGCCGCATCCGCGCTCGCGTCGGCGCCGCGGGCTTGTCGGCGAGGGCACGCGGAGGCGCGGAGGGCGTTTGCCAGTAGTAGACGGCCGCGATGATGATCGCCGCGATGGCGACACCCGTCGCGATCGCGATGCGCGGCGCGCGACTGGCCGACGGCTCGCCGGTGTCCCACGCGGTCGGCGAGCCCCGCGATGGCCATCGATCGGTCGATTCCAGCGTGATCGCGCTCGGTTCTCGGCATCGGCGAATCGCGACAACACCGGCCGGCTCTGGGACGGTCGCCGGCTGCGCTACCGGCGTCACGCTTCGGCGACGGTCACTGCGTCGACCGTTCACCGAGCCCGCGCTGCACCGCCGCGAGCTCGCGCCCCATCTCTCCGAGGTCGGCGAAGCGCTGCTCCGGCTCCTTCCGGATCGCCCGCTCCACGATGGTCCGAGAGCTCGGGCGGGAGTGCTCGGATCGAGCTCGAGAGGCGCGACGGCGTCACCGTCCGGAGCTGCTCGAGGATCTGCAGCGGATTCTCCCCGCGAACGGCGGGCGCCCGCTGAACAGCTCGTAGGCCACCGCGCCGACCGAGAAGATGTCCGAGCGGTGGATCGGCCTGACCGCGCACCTGCTCCGGGCCATGTAGCGGGGCGTCCCCATCATCATCCCGGTCCGCGTGGGATCGCCGTGCGTGGTGGGCGGCGGCGATCTGGCGCGATCCCGAAGTCCAGGATCTTCACCTGGCCCGACGGGCAGGCAGGAAGATGTTCGCCGGGCTTGATATCGCGGTGCACGACGCCCTTCTGATGCGCGTGGTACAGCCCGTCGCAGATCTGGCGCACGATGGCGAGCTTCTCCGCGAGAGTGAGCGGCGCGGGCCGCGCGATGAGGCGTCGGAGCTCCCTCGCCCTCCAGCAGCTCCATCACGATGAACAGACGCCCGTCGTCTTCCCCATGTCATGGATGGTGACGATGTTCAGGGTGATCCCGGAGCCGGGCGCAGGCCCGGGCCTCGCGGAAGAAGCGCGCGCGAAGATCGGCGGTGACCTCGAAGCTCGAGATGACCTTGAGCGCGACCGAGCGCTCCAGGACGGGATCACGCGGGCCTTGCAGATCATGCCCATGCCGCCCCGGCCGATCACGGCGAGGGCTTCGTACCTGCCGATCTTCTCCAGGCATCGGACCGCGCCGAGTGTCACGCCGCTCAACTTTCCGCTCGCAAATTTTCCGGGCGCGCAGACTCGTCGCATCACCGGTGTCGAGGTAGTGGCCCGGATCCACCCTGGCCTCGATCACCGTCGGGTGGTCGGCGCTGAGGGCGCGCTCGAGCGCATGCGCGAGCTCCGCGCCACTGCGTACGCCGACCGCGGGGACCCCGAAGTAGTGCGCCGGCGGGTCCGCATGCGCCTGCTCGCCGAGGTCGGTCCCGTAGAGACCGAAGCGCCGCCGGACCTGCTTGACCTGGATCAGGGAGAGCCAGCCGTCGTCCAGGACGACGATGGGCAGCGACAGTCCGAGGCGCCGGGCCACGGTGACCTCGCCGCACGTCATCTGGAAGCACCCGTCTCCCACGACCGCGACCACCGGACGATCCGGGCGGGCGAGCTTGGCAGCGATGGCGGCGGGAAGCCCGAATCCCATCGAGGACCAGCCGTTCGTGATCAGGAACGTCCGCTGCGCGTGCGTCGTCCACTGCGAGGCGATCTGATGGGTGTGGGCGCCCACGTCGAAGGCCGGGATGCCGTCGCGCGGGAGCACGTCGCGAACCACGTCGATCGCGTGATGCGGCACGAAGCCGGCCAGCTCGGGCCGCAGCGAGCGGTGAAATCGCTCGCGGTGACGCGGCGCCGTGTCCGCCGGCCACTCCGGCCGTGCCGGCGGAAGCTCGGCCAGCCACTCGAGCGAGGTGTCGAGGTCGCCGACGACCTCGTGCGCGATCGTCACGCTCGGATCCGCGTCGACGGAGTCGACGTCGATCGGAGAGCAACGGGACCTTGCCGATCCACGCCTCGTACTCGACCTCGACGACGTCGTAGCCGAGCCCGACGATCAGATCGGCGGACCGCAAGAATTCACGCTGCACCTGACGGCGGGCCCGCTCGATGCAGCCGAGGGCGAGCGGATGATCCTCGGGGATCATGCCCTTGGCCATCGTGGTCGTCGCGAAGGGAAGCCGGTGGCGCTCGATCACCGCCTGGAGCAGGCGCGGATTCCTGAGACGCATGGCCGAGGAGCCGAGCACCGCGACCGGCCGCCGAGCGGCTCCCAGGAGCTCTCCCGCCCGCGTCATCGACGCCTTCGGCGCGGCGGGCCGCGGGCGTCCAGCCGGGATGCGGTGGTACCGGCTCGGTTGCCGGGGCGAGCGCGACGTCCTCGGGCAAGTCGAGATGGACAGGGCCCAGCGGCTCGCTCAGGGCGATCTCGAGCGCCTCGGCCGGACCGAGGCGACCGCGCCTCGCGGAGCGCCAGGCTCGCCTTGGTGATCGGCCGGAAGAGCGTGTGATGGTCGATCGCCATCTGGATGCGCCGGCCGATCTGCGACGTGGGCAGGTTGCACGTGATCGCCAGCAGCGGCGAGCGATCGAGGTAGGCGTTACCCACCCCGGTCGTCAGGTTGGTGGCGCCCGGCCCCAGGGTCGCGATGCAGAGACCCGGCACGCCCGTCATGCGCGCCATGACGTCCGCCGCGAACGCCGCCGAGCCCTCGTGCGCCGTGAGGACGTACGGCAGCCGGCCGAGCCTCATGGCCTCGAGCAGCGGCAGGACGTTGCCGCTCGGGATTCCGAAGCCGTGGCTCACCCCCGCCGCCCGCAGCGTCTCGACGATGAGCCCGGCGTTATCCATGGCCGGCGCTCGTCTCAGTACTCGTCGAACATGCGGCTGGACCTCGCGCACGTCGTCGGTGCGAGTGAGGGCCAGCATGGCGAGCACGCGCGCCTTTGCGGATTGAGGTTGTCGGCCACGGCGAAGCCCTGCTCGCGCAGCACGGTGCGCGCGGCAGCACGCGACCGCTGCCCGCCCGGCTCGAGAAGACGACCAGGACGCCGCGCCGGCGCGCCTCCAGGAGCGCCTCGGTCCTCCGCCGGCGTCGTCACGCCGGGGGCGAGCGACGCCGAGACGATGGCCCGGGCGCCCGAGGCGACGAAGGCACTGATGGCCGTGCCGTCGGCGCCGGCATACGACGCGGCGATGTCCACGCGCGGCAGATCGGCGCGGCCACGGACGTCGAACTCCGTGGCACAGCGTGTGGCGCCGCACCGGCTTTCGGTAGATCGCGACGCGGCCGTCCGGATCGGCGTAGCCGAGCATGCCGACGTCCGGACTCCGGAAGGTCTCGAGGCGGAGCGTCGACGTCTTGGTGACCTCGCGCGCCGCCTGGATCTCGTCGTTCAGGAGCACGAGCACGCCGAGGCCGCGCGCCTCGGGCGCTCCGGCCACCCGCACCGCGTTGAGGAGATTCAGCGCCGCGTCCGAGCTCAGACCCGTGGCCGGCCGCTGCGATCCGACGAGGACCACCGTGGCGTCGACCTTCAGCGTGAGGTTCAGGAAGTACGCCGTCTCCTCGAGCGTGGCGGTGCCGTGGGTGATGACGAGGCCGTCGAGCGGCGCCTCGCGCGAGACGGCGTCGTGCACGACCGCGTGGAGCGCCAGCCAGTCGGCGGGTCCGACCGCCGCGCTCGAGAGCGCGCGAAAGCGGACCGGAACGATCTCGGCGGCGTCGGCGACTTCCGGGAACCGGAGCAAGAGCTCATCGGGCTCCGCCTTGCGGCCCGCGTCCATGTATTCCCAGAGGTCGAGGCTTCCCCGGCCGATCGAGGAAATCGTCCCGCCCGTGCCGATGAGGGCGACCCGGCGCTTCGGTTGTGAGGTCGTCACGACGCGCTCCTACGTCTCCACGGCGACCCGACGTCGCCCTCTCTCGCGATCCGGCTGATAGGCTTTGATGGCCGGGATGACTTCGCGGGTCATCAGGTCGATGCCGCGCACCGCGACGTCGTGGGACATCATCCCCTCGCGGCCCCAGAACACCATGTAGGCGGGGTCGACGACGTCCATGATGCGCTGCAGCTTCTTGATCACGGTGTCGGGGCTCCCGGAGACGATCTGGTACGTCGCGTGAGCTTCCTCGTAGCTGAGGCTGGGGCCCCCGGGGTCACGTTGGTCGAGCCGGTCCGCGCTTGCTCGCGCCGGCTCTGCCGGGCTTCACGGCTCACGTACCCCGGGGGCTGCAGCCAGTGGCGCGGCGCGACGCCGAAGGACGTCCCCAGCTGCCAGAAGAAGTGCCGGCCCTCCTCGTAGGCCTTCTCGTCCGTGTCGGCGACGCTCACCCGGATGACGTAGCCTCGATGCTCGGGTGTCGTGGTGAACCCCGTCTTCGCCGCGACGTCGTCGTAGAGGTCGTAGATCTCGTCGATGACGTCGAGCGGCGGGGCCAGCGCCACGTACGGGTAGCGATGCTCGGCCGCCCATCGGACCGACTCCGGGCTGACCACGCCGGGAATCCAGATGGGCGGATGCGGTCGTTGCAGCGGCCGGATCCACGGGTTGACGACTCGATAGTCGTAATGGCGGCCTTCCCAGCGAAAGGGACCCGGCGTGGTCCAGGCCTTGATGATCACGTCGTGGGCCTCGTCGAACCGCTCCCGGTTGTAGATCGGGTTCGTGTTGGTCGCGATGCTTTCCTGGCCGAGGCCGCGCACGAAGCCGCAGACTACTCGCCCGCCGGAGAGGATGTCGATCATCGCGACCTCCTCGGCCACCCGGAGCGGGTTGTCGTGGATCGGGAGCACGTTGCCGAGAAAGACGATCCGCCCCTTTCGCGTGGTCCGGGCCAGGACCGCGCCGATCACGTTGACCGACGGCATCATGCTGAGCGGGTTGTTGTGGTGCTCGTTGATCATGACGCCGTCGAAGCCGGTCTCGGTCGCGTACAGGAGCTCGTCGAAGTACATCGCGTAGAGCTCGCGCGCGCGCTCGGGGCTGAAATGCTCGTTGGGAAACATCAGGTTGTTGTAGCCGCGCCGGCGCGCCTCGTCCTGTGGGTACGCCGTGAATCCCATCTCGGTGAAGAAGTAGACTTCCTTGACCATCTGGACCTCCCGCTACGAGCCTTGCCTCAGCCGCGCGGCGCCAGGAAGTCTAGCACCGAGCGCACGAACGCCTCGGGCCTCTCCATCTCGGGCATGTGACCGCAGCGGTCCAAGACCGTGGCCGTCGCCCCGGAATCGCCCGCACGTAGCGGTCGCATGCCTCGAGCGGGATGATCGCGTCCTCGCGCCCCAGACCACGAGGGTGGGCGTCGCGATGCCGCCGAGCAGCCCGGCCAGCGTGTGGCTCCGCATGTACGGCTTCCAGACAAGGCGGGCGGCCATCTCGCGGTTCTGCTCCGCCTGCGCCTCTTCCTCGGCCGTCCAGGGGCGGTCGTAGTACTGCGCGTACTCCGGCGACTTCGCCCCGTCGTAGAACGCCCGGGCGAACGCCTCTCGGTTGGAGTGGACGAAGTAGTCCCAGATCTGGCCCGCTTCCGGCTGCAGGCCCGCGGCCCCCACCAGCACCATCTTCGTGAAGAGCGCCGCGTTCATGGTGGCGATCTCGGCGGCAATCCAGCCGCCGAGCGAGAACCCGATGACGGGCAGAGGCTGGGACAGCTTCAGATCGCGGACGAACCAGGTGGTCCACGCGGCGAGGTCGCGTACGCCGACGATCCAGTCGGGCCGCGCCGAGCGGCCGAAGCCCGGCAGCGCGGGCACGTAGACCGTGAACTGCTCGGCCAGCTGCGCGTAGGCGCGGAGCCAGCCCGGGACGCCGAGCTCGCCGTGCAGGATCAAGAGCGGCGCGCCGCGGCCGCCGCGGCGGAGCTGGACGCTGACGCCCGCGGCCTTCACCACCTCGTCCGTGAAGGCGCCCCCGGCCGCCGTCATGCCTTCCGCGTGAGCACCTCCGCCGCCTGCTTTTCGACCACGGTGCCCTTGAAGAAGTCCGGGTTCACCTCGCCCCAGAAGCGCACGGCGTTGGTGAACATGAAGTCGCGGAAGTCGTCCTCGTCGAGCAGCCCGTGCTCCACCAGCTCGTACGCCTCCGGGACGACCTCGGTCATGTCGGGCACGTCGAAGTGGCCGATGTCCGAGCTGAAGAAGCGCGTTGAGCCGCGCGCGCCATCGGGTTGCGCCTTGCGGTTGAAGGCCCAGGCGTTGATCGGGTCGTCGGCCTCGCAGCCGAAGTAGAAGCGCGTGACGTAGAGGTCGTGGAAGTCCTGCTTGCTGGTGATCTTGCAGCGGGAGTAGTCGTCGAGGTCCGCCACGCCGCCGGTGCCGTCGCCGTTGTCGTCGAGGCCCTCCCGCGACGGACCGCGTCCACCACGGAGGGCTTTCCGTACTTCTCGGCCAGCGCCAGGAGGCCCGGCCCGGTCGAGCCGCGCCGGAGTTGGTGTTCTCGAGGGCGTCCGGCTTGCGCTTCTCCCAGTGGCCGATGAGATCGGCGAAGAGCGAGCACGCCCAGCCCACGCCGCCTTCCAGGAACGCGAAGTTCAGCTCGGGGAAGCGCCGGGTGACGCCGCCGAAGAAGAGGGCCTTCGCCATCGCCTCGCTGGCCGACGCGAAGTGGCCGATGTGGTTGTAGCAGAAGTTCGACGGCGAGTTCCGGAGCAGGATCGAGCGCGCGCCGTTGTGGAAGCTCGGCGCGATGCGCAGCTCGCGAAGCTTCGCCCACACCGGATCGTAATCGTGCTCGCTGTCGATGGCGATGGGGTCGTACCACTCGACGAACTTCGCCGCTTCCGGGTGCTCCTCGACCAGCGCGGGGATCGGGCGCCGGATGAGGCTCCCGAGCATGACCACCTTGGTGCCGAGCTGCCGGGAGACGAACTCCAGCTCCTCGATCGCCTCCTCGGGCGAGTACATCGGGATGATCGCGGCCGGAATGATCCGGTCGTTGTACGGGCCGGAACTGCTCGGCGGTGAACACGTTATAGGCGCGGCAGAGGCCCGGCGCAGCTTGTCCGGCGGCAGCCGGTAGTAGCCGAGCCCCGCGGTCGGGTAGACCACGCAGAAGTCGAGGCCGAGGTCGTCGAGACGCTCGTAGAGCAGGGGCGGCATCATCGCGGTCGCACCGGTCGAGCGTGTTCCTGGTCGGCAGGAACCAGAACGCCTCCTGGCCGATCCGCCGGCGACGGCGCTCGGCCACGGACATGCTGAGCGAGTTCGGGATGCGCGCGCTGGCCATGGCCAGCGCCTCGACCGCGGTGTCGCCGCCGATGCGCCGGAACTCCTCGCGCATGTGCGGCGCGAACTCCGGCCCAGTGCCCGTCCGCGTCGATGATGGGATGCTTCAGGCGATCGTGGATTTTTCGCGCCTCGGTCTGGCTACCGCTCGGCATGGGGGCCCTCCGGGTCAAGCGTCTGGCGCGATGATACTCCGATGTGACATCATCTGGCGACGTCGCGCCGGAGCGCCTCGCGGGTCCTCCGTCGGCACGCCACGCGACGACGTGTGCGCTACAGCAGGGCGAGGGAGGAAGCGGATGCCGGTCATCCTGGGCACGGGCGCCTATCGGTACGAGGTCGTCGACAGCTGGGCGAAGCTGCCGCCGGGGCAGGAGTTCAACGCCGACGTCGCCGCGGTGGGGATCGACAAGCAGGATCGCGTCTACGCATTCAATCGGGGCAAGCACCCGATGGTCGTGCTGGATCGCGACGGCAACTTCCTGCGCTCCTGGGGCGAAGGCGTGTTTCATCGCGCCCACGGCGTCCACGTGGCGCCCGACGAGACCCTGTGGCTGACCGACGACGGCGACCACACCGTCCGGCACTGCACGCTCGACGGCAAGGTGCTGCTGACCCTCGGCATCCCCGGCAAGCCGGCGCCCTACATGAGCGGCGAGCCCTTCCATCGCTGCACGCACACCGCGCTGTCGCCCCAGGGAGATCTGTACGTGTCCGACGGCTACGGTAACTCGCGCGTGCACAAGTACTCGCCGAACGGCACGCTGCTCCGCTCGTGGGGCGAGCCCGGCACCGATCCCGGGCAGTTCAACATTCCGCACAACATCTGCTGCGACGCCGACGGCTGGGTGTACGTGGCCGACCGCGAGAACCATCGCGTCCAGGTGTTCGACGGCAACGGCAAGTTCGAGACGCAGTGGAACAACATGCACCGTCCCTCGGGGCTCTACATGGAAGGCGGCGCGCCGGGGCGCTTCTACGTCGGCGAGATCGGCGGCGGCATGGGCGTCAACTACGACATGCCGAACATCGGCCCGCGGGTCAGCATCTACAGCCACAAGGGCGAGATGCTCGCGCGGCTCGGCCACCGCCCGGCCGGCCTCGAGCCCGGGCAGTTCGTCTCGCCGCACGGGCTCGCCGTCGATTCGCGCGGCGACATCTACGTCGGCGAGGTCTCGTTCACCAACTGGCGCAATCGCTACAGCGACCAGGCCCCGCCGGCCGGGCTGCGCAGTCTCCAGAAGCTCGTCAAGGTGCGGTGAGGGAATGCAGGTCGGCGCGATCTTTCCGCAGACGGAGTGCGGAACCGACGTCGCCGCGATCGGCGAGTTCGTGCGCGTCGTGGAGACGATGGGCTACGACCATCTCTTCGTCGCCGACCACGTCCTCGGCGCGGATCCGAAATTCCATTCCCATCCGTCGCTGGTGAACTACTCGCACGAGGCCGTGGTGCACGAGGCGCTGACGCTCATGGCGTACCTCGCGGCCGTCACCAGCCGGATCACGCTGGCGACCGGCATCCTGATCCTGCCGCAGCGGCAGACGGCGCTGGTGGCCAAGCAGGCGGCGCAGATCGACGTGCTGAGCGGCGGGCGGGTGCGCCTCGGGATCGGCGTGGGCTGGAACGCGGTCGAGTACGAGGCGCTCAACGAGACCTTCGAGAACCGCGGCCGGCGCGCGGCCGAGCAGGTCGCGGTGCTGCGCGCCCTGTGGACGCAGCCGGTCGTCGACTTCCGCGGCGAGTTCCACCGGATCAGCCACGCCGGGCTCAACCCCATGCCGATCCAGCGGCCGATTCCCGTCTGGTTCGGCGTCGGCAGCCGCGACCACGCGGTGCCGCCCGAGCCCGCGCTGCGCCGCATCGGGCGGCTGGCCGACGGCTGGAGTCCCAACCTGACGCCCGACGCGCAGGGCGGGACGATCGTCGCCCGCGTGCATCAGTACGCCCGCGAGGCCGGCCGCGACCCCGCGAAGCTTCCCATGGAGGGACGTATCCGGCTCGCCGGTCAGGACGCGAGCGGATGGGTGAAGCAGGTGAACGCCTGGAAGACCCTCGGCGCCACGTCGGTCATCGCCGAGCCGCGCGGCGGCGGTCTCCAGTTTCCCGATGGCCATCTGGACGTGCTGCGTCGCTTCAAGGACGCGATGAAGGAGGTCGCATGAGCGAGCCACTGACGCTGAGGATCTTTTCCGACTACGTCTGACCCTGGTGCTACCTCAGTACCGTGCGTATTGAGCGGCTCCGGACCGAGCACAACGTGAAGATCGAGTGGGTGCACTTTCCCTTCACCCGGAAACCCCGGCTGAAGGCCGCTCCTGAGCCGAGCTGTTCGCCGGGCGCGGCGTTGACCGAACGGCCATGCACGCGCAGATGAAGGCGCGCATGGACGCCGAGGGCCTGCCGTACGGCGAGCGCACCATGACCTACAACAGCCGCCTCTCCCAGGAGCTCGGCAAGTGGGCCGACACGCAGCCCGGCGGCGAGGCCATCCACGATGCGCTGTTCCGCGCCTACTTCGTGGAAACGCGCGAACATCGGCGACCCCGCGGTGCTCCTGGAGATCGCGGACAAGCTGGGCCTGTCGAGCGAGGCGCGCGCGAGGTGCTGGAGCAAGCGGACGTTCAAAGACGCCGTCGACCGGGACTGGGCGCTGTCGCGACAGCTCGGCGTGACGGGCGTGCCGACGTTCGTGGCCGGCGGTTACGGCGTCGTCGGCGCCCAGCCCTACGAGACGCTGGAGCGCCTGGTCGAGAAGGCCGCGTCCGAGGAGAATCACTGACATGCTGCCGGCCCCGGGGTTCCATCACCTCCACCTGAACTCCGTCGATCCCGACGCGGCGATCGGCTTCTACACCCGGCACTTCCCGTCGCACGTCGAAGACGAGCTGGGGCGGTGCTGCCGGCGCTCGCGTCGCCGAACAACGTCCTGGTCCTGTTCACCCAGGTCGCCACGCCGCCGCCCACGTCGCCGCAGACCGCGATCTGGCATTTCGGCTGGCACGTCACCGACTCGCGCAAGAGCCTCGAGACCTACCGGAGCCGGCCGGACGTCACGCTGTTACCGCTCTACACCGGCGATGACGGCGGCTCCGTGCTCATCAGCAGCGACACCTGGCCCGAGCACCGGCGGCGTGCTCGGACTGACCAAGGCCGCAGATCGTCGAGGCCAAGGCGCGCGCGCGCGCAGCCGACGCGCACCGGGGGCTTCGCGTACATGCAGGGGCCCTGACAACGCGCTGGTCGAATACGCGGGCAACCATCCGGCGGAGCGCTTCAACCACGTCCACTTCTTCCAGGAAGACCCGTACTGCGCGCAGCTCTGGTACCAGAACCACCTCAATGCGCCGGTCTACGCCGGTCGCACCAGCCCCACGCCGATGACGGAGGCCACCTGCAACGGTGGCGCGCGGCGCCGACCGGACGTTTCCGGCGCTGGAGCCGGACGGCATGTTCCGGTCGCCGTCGGCCGCCGTGGTGTTCGGGGACGTCGCGTTTCTCTGGTACATGCGGCAGGGCGATCGGCCGCTCGTGAGCCCGCGCGGACATCTCTACGACCACATCGCGCTCAGCGTCGCCGATCTCGACGCCTGGGTCGCCAAGCTACGCGGCGAGGGCGTGCGGTTCCTCGAGGAGCCCTACACGCTCGGCGCCACGCGGGCGGTGATGATCGAGGGCCCGAGCCGCGAAGCGCTGGAGCTGGTCGAGGTCCGATGACTCACGGTCGTCCCGGACCGCGCCGGGCGATAAAGTCGAGGGCGGCGTGCGCGCAGCGCTCGGCGTCGCTGGCGGCGACGTGGTAGGAGTTGCCGGGGATCACCAGTAGCTCGGAGTCTCGGATCGTCTGCTGCCACGCGCGGTCTCCTCCACCGACGCGAGCCCGCTCTCGTCGGTGGTGATGACCAGGGTGGGACAGGCGATCTTCGGCACGTCGGCCCTGATGTCCGAGTAGTTGATCGAGGCGTTGAAGCCGACTAGCGTCGACAGGGGCGTGCGGCCCATGAACTTGATCCACCATTCGACCCCTTCGGCGGGAAACCGGTCGCCGAGCCGGCCGGCCATGGTGCGCCGCGCCCAGTGCTCGACGCCCTGGGTCTCGAACTCGCGCGTCAGCTCCGGGATCCGCTCGCGCGCCTTTGCGCAGGGGCGGCGGCGAGCCGATCACCGGTGAGGCGTCTCTCACCCGCCTGGGACGCCGCGCCGCGAACGCCCGCCCGATCGATCGCCGCCGATCTTCGCGCTCACCAGGTGGAAGCGTTGAGCGCCGAGCGAATCCATGAGCCGGGCAGTAGTCGTCGATGATGACGTCGAGCGTCCAGGTGAAGTCGCGCGGCATCGACGTCGAGGCGCCGTAGCCGCGCATGTCCGGGCCGCACGACCCGGAACCGCCGCGCCAGGATCGGCACCCACGCGTACCACGCCAGGCTGCTCTCGGCGTTGCCGTGCAGCAGGAAGCATGGTCTCCGGCTCCGTCCACGGGTCGGTGAAGTCGTCGACGACGAGGTAGTGCAATCTGCAAGTCGGGCGAAGCAGCGAATGTCGGCATACGATTCCTCCAACAGTCAAGGAGGCGCAGTCATGAGGTCGGCGCTCGCTTCTGTTGCTCCTCGTGATCATCGCCGTGGTTCCCGCGCCCGCGGCCGCCCAGACTCCTCGCCGGAGGGCCAGACCTTCGCGTTTCCCTGGCCGCCGGACTGGGTCGCCCGGGGAAAGTACCAGAAGATGATCCTCCGGGGCGTCACCGGCTTCAACCCGGGCCAGTGGGACGTCCACGCGTGCGGCACGCTCCCCGACTGCCTCATGCCCTCCGGGCCTCCAGTTCAACGGTCTCGTCTACCACAATCCGGTGAACCCCGACGAGATCGTCTGCGATCCGTGCGAGAGCTGGACGGTGAGCCGCGACGGAAGACCTACACCTTCCGTCTGCGACAGGCCCAGTGGCACGACGGCCAGCCCGTCACCGCGGAAGACATCAAGTTCTCCTCGACCGGATCACCGAGCCCGGCGCGATCCGCGTCCGGACCGGCGTCCTGCGGACGTTCTACGAGCACCGGAGCGCCCAGGTGATCGACGCCCGTACCAGTCCGGGTGCCGATCAGCTTCGCGAGCCCCCTGTTCCTCATGAACCTCGCCTCCGAGTACATGAAGATGTACCCGCAAGCACGTCGCCCAGGGTCTCTCGCCGGACGACGCGCAGAAGCCGGGCAAGCTGATCGGCTCCGGCCCGTGGAAGCTCAAGGAGTTCAAGCCGAACATTTCGATCGAGTACGTGCGCAACCCCAACTACTTCAGAAGGGCCTGCCGTATTTCGACGGCATGATCTTCACGATCGTCCGCGACTACAACCGCGCCGCCTGGCGGCGATGCAGGTGGGCCAGGCCCATACCACCGAGGGGCCGACCATCGGATCGTACCGGAACCGGAAGACCCGATGCGGATGCAGCGGGAGACCAAGGGCCGCGTGAGGGCCGTCTACATTCCCGAGGCCGTCCAGACCTATCTGGTCCTCCACATGAACAAGCCGCCCTTTCAGGACGCGCGAGTCAGGCGGGCGGTCTTCCTGGCCATCGACCGGCACGAGCTGACGAAGATCGTGCGGTGCGCGGAGCCGTTCGGCTGCTTCGGCTCGGTCGGCACGTTCCTGCCGCAACAAGGGCGGCAAGATCGTCGAGTCCCCGGAGGATCTCGCGCAGGCCAAGGGGTGGCGGCGACCCAGGGACCAGGATCTCGCCGAGGCCAAGGCGCTGCTGGCGGCGGCCGGCTACCCAAACGGCTTCAAGGCCACTCTGAACATCGGCAACCCGCCTCGTCGTCGTCAAGCTCGGCGAGGTGGTGCCGAGCAGCTGCGGAAGAGCCTCAACGTCGACTTCACGGTCGAGCCGGTGGACCGCGCCACGCAGGTCGATCGCATCATCCGTGAGACGCATCACGCCTCGTTCGACTCGTCCGGCGTCATCATTCTCGATCCCGCCGACTACCTGAACCAGCACTTCCTGGTCATCGGTGGTCAGAAGAATCCCGACAGCTGGAAGCAATCCCCGGCTGAACGAGCATCATCCAGGCGCAGGCCAGGGAGCTCGATCCGGTCAAGCGGCTCCGCCTGTTCAAGGAAGCGGTGGAGATCCTCCGGCGGTGGCGAGAGCCACGTGGTGCCGCCTCAGCTGGGGGTCGTCGGGCGGCATGATGGACTACCGGATCCAGAACTTCCACGTCCCCGGGTCCGAGCAGATCGTGAAGCACTTCGAGCACGTCTGGTGGGACCCCGAGGCACCCATGCCGAAGAACTGATCGCGCGACGGACCCATGGGCAGGTACGCGCTGCGCCGGATGCTGCTCTTCGTCCCCACCCTGCTGATGGCGACGATCCTGGTGTTCGCCCTCTTCTGGATCGTCCCCGGCGATCCCGCCCTGACGATCCTGGCGGGCGGCGAGGGCGACAGCGGGTCGGTCTCGCCGGAGCAGCTCCAGCAGCTGCGGCAGAAGCTCGGCCTCGACCGGCCGCTGTACGTACAGTACGCGAGCTGGCTCGGGAACGTGCTCCGCGGCGACCTGGGCACGTCCCTGTGGTACAAGACGCCGGTCTGGAGCCAGCTGAAGGACCGGTTTCTCGTCAGCATGGAGCTGGCGGTCATGGCGATCTTACTGGCCGTCTGCGCGGCGGTGCCGCTGGGCGTCATCTCCGCGGTGAAGCAGGACACCGGGCTCGACTACCTCAGCCGGATCTTCTCCAGCGTCGGCATCGCGCTGCCGACGTTCTGGTTCGGGATCCTCATCGTGTACGCGCTCGCCACCTTCTTCGAGTGGCTCCCGCCCCTGGGCTACGCGACCCTGTGGGACGATCCCCGGTTGAATCTCCAGCAGCTGATCCTCCCCGCCCTGACGCTCGCGTTCAACGATCTCCGCCTTCACGGCCCGGGTGACGCGTTCCTCGATGCTGGAGGTGATGCGGAGGACTATCTGAGAACCGCGCGCGCCAAGGGCTCGTCGAGATCGCCGTCATCGGCCGGCACGCGCTGAAGAACGCCCTCATGCCGGTCTTGACCGTCTCGGGCTATCAGTTCGCGCGGCTCCTGGGCGGCGTGATCATCGTCGAGTCCATCTTCGTCGTGCCCGGCATGGGAACGCTGTTGATCGAGAGCATCATCCACCGTGACTTCATCGTGCTTCAGGCCATCGTCGTCCTCATCGCCGCGGTCATCCTGATCCTCAACTCTGCTGATCGACCTGTCGTACGGCGTGCTCGATCCCGGGTCCGGTACCAGTAACGCGATGCCGCGCGAGGACGGAATGGTGGCGGGCTCGGAGGCGATGGTCGCGCGGACCATGCCCGGCACGCGCGCGGAGTGGCCGGCGCGCGGTGCTCCCTGGACCGTCCTCGCCGCCTTCGCGAGACGCAAGCCCCTGGGCGCCGTGGGAGGTCTCATCGTCCTGGCGCTGGTCCTGACGGCGCTGCTCGCGCCGCTGATCTCCCCGTACGATCCCCGCCAGATCATCAGGGAAGCGGACAATCGCGTTCCGGTCTACGTGGCGCCGGGCGCGGCGTATCCCATGGGGACCGACCACGTGGGTCGAGACATCGTGAGCCGGATCATCTACGGCGCGCGGATCTCGCTGTACGTCGGCCTCGGCGCGGTCCTGATCGGGGTCACCGGATGGTTCCTCGTCGGCATGGTCTCGGCGTACGCCGGGCGCGGGTCGACCTCGTCGTGCAGCGGGTGGTGGATGCCATGATGGCGCGTGCCGGGCCTGATCATCGTCCTGGCGATCATGGCCGTCCTGGGTCCGTCCTTGAACAACGTCATCATCGCGATCGTCATCGGGATGACGGCGCCGGTGGTCCGTACGGTCCGGTCGCAGGTGCTCTCGGTGAAGGAGATGGAGTACGTCGTGGCCGCCCGGGCGATCGGCGCGCGCTCGGCGCGCGTCGTCCTGCGGCACATCATGCCCAACTGTCTGGCGATCTACCTGATCCTGGCCACCTACTATCTGGGCTTCGCGATCATCCTCGAGGCGTCCCTGAGCTTCCTCGGCGTCGGCGTGCCGCCGGATGTCCCCAGCTGGGGTGGAATGCTGACGGCCGCCGCCCAGGGGCACATCACGAAGGCGCCGTGGGCGGGGATATTCCCCGGGCCTCGCCATCTTCATCGTCGTGCTGGGGTTCAACCTGCTGGACGACGCGCTGCGCGACGTGCTCGAGCCCAGGCTCCGGGGCGCACGCTTCGGGGCGCGGCTCCCGCGCTGACAAGACGATGGCCACGCGACAGGACTACGACTACGTCATCGTCGGCGCCGGCTCGGCGGGCTGCGTGCCTCGCCTACCGCCTCACCGCCGATCCGTCGGTCCGCGTGCTGGTGCTGGAAGCGGGCGGGCGCGACATGCATCCCCTGATCCACGTCCCGATCGGGCTCGGCAAGATCTGGGAGCATCGGATGTTCTGACTGGGGCTACGACACCGAGCCCGAGCCCCGACTGGACAACCGCCGGATCGAGGCGATGCGCGGCAAGGTGCTCGGCGGCAGCTCGTCGATCAACGTCATGGCCTACGTGCGCGGCCACCGCGGCGACTACGACCGGTGGGCGCAGAACGGCTGCCGCGGCTGGTCGTACGCCGAGGTCCTCCCCTACTTCAAGCGCTGCGAGAGCTGGGAGAAGGGCGAGAACGCCTGGCGTGGCGGCCACGGGCCGCTGCTCCGTCATCGACTCACGCAATCGCGATCCGCTGTTCGACGCCTGGCTCGACGCCGCGCGCAAGAGGCCGACTGGCCGTTCACCGAGGACTACAACGGCAAGGAGCAGGAAGGCTTCGGTCTCGGCCAGTGGACCATCCGGAACGGCCGGCGCTGCAGCGCCGCCGTCGCGTTTCCTGCGGCCCGGCGATGCGGCGGCCCAACCTCACCGGTCGAGACGAACGCGCCTCGCGACGCGGGTGATCCTGCTCGACGGGATCGCGCGCGATCGGCGTCGAGTACGCCCGCGGCGGCCGTCTTCACCAGGCGTTGGCGACCCGCGAGGTGCTGCTGGCCGGCGGCGTGTTCAACACGCCGCAGCTGCTCATGCTGTCGGGGATCGGTCCGGCCGACCATCTCCGCGAGATGGGCATCGCGCCGCGGGTGAATCTGCGCGGCGTGGGCCAGAACCTCGCAGGATCATCTCTCCGTCGACGTGCACCACGTCCGACGCGGGCCGCGGCCCGTTCCACGCCGAGATGCGGCTCGATCGCACGGCCGGTCAACATGGTGCGCGCCTACGTCTTCGGCACCGGGCCGGGGACCGTGCTGCCGAGCCGTCTGCACGCATTTCCTCAAGACACGACGCGAGCTCCCGGTGCCCGACATCCAGTTTCTGTTCCGGGCGCGCCGGCGCGGGCGCATCCGTGGTTCCCGGGCATCACGCCGCCCTACGAGGACAGCTTCGGGCTTCGGCCGGTCATGCTCCACCCGGAGAGCCGGGGCGCCGTGCGGCTGCGCTCGGCGGACCCGACCGCGCCCGTCCGGATCGTGCAGAACTTCCTGGCCACCGAGCGGCGACGTCCGCACGATCCGCGAGGGCGTGAAGCTCGGCCGCGACATCGCGAGCCGCAAGGGGCTCGAGCCCTTCCGCGGCCGCGAGACGGCGCCGGGCCCCGAGTGCCGCACCGACGCCGAGATCGACGCGTTCGTGCGCCGCACCGCGATCACCGCGCATCATCCGTGCGCCACCTGCGCGATGGGCACCGGCGAGGACGCGGTGCTGGATCCGGCGCTCCGCGTGCGCGGCGTCGAGGGGCTCCGCGTCGCGGACGCCTCGGCCATGCCCGATCTGGTCTCCGGCAACATCAACGCCTGCGTGCTGATGATCGCCGAGAAGGCGGCCGATCTCGTGCAGGTCGGCTGCCGCTCAGCGAGCTGACGCGCGCCCGTACAGAGAGGAGAAGCCGTGTCGAGAGCGCTACCCACGGATTACCGGTCCAGGGTCGAGAAGCCTGCCGATTTCGACGCCTTCTGGAGGCGACGTCCTGCGAGAGGCGTCGCGCATCCCGCTCGAGCCCGAGGTCGTCCCCGATCCGCTGCGGACGTCGGGCGACGTCGAGGTCTTCCAGGTCTTCTACACCAGCCTCGACCACGTGCGCATCGCCGCCTGGTATTGCCGTCCCGTGCGCCGGGCCGAGCGCGCTGCCGGCGATCATGCTCCTGCCGGGCTATCAGATGGATCCGCCGATTCCCAAGGAGTGGGCCCGAAAGGGCTACGCGGCGCTGTCGGTCGCGCCGCGCGGCGAAGCTTCGCAGCAACTCGCCAGTTCAACCCGGGCTATCCGAATCTCCTGACCCACAACATCGTGGACCGGCACACGTACGCCTATCGCGGCTTCTACGTCGACACCTGGCGCGGCATCGATTTTCTCGCTGTCGCGCCCAGAGGTCGATCCGGCGCGGCTCGGGGTGACGGGCAGCAGTCAGGGCGGCGGCCTGACGATGACCACCGCCGCGATGCGGCCCGAGGTGCGCGCGGCGTCGGCCGGTGCGCCGTACCTCTGCGGCTTCGTCGACGCGATCGAGCTGACGCACACCTACCCCTACGAGGAGATCAACGACTACCCGCGCCTGCTATCCCGAGCGCCGCGCCGACGTGGAGGAGACGCTCGCCTACTTCGACGGGATCTGCTTCGCCGACCGGATCGCCTGTCCGATCATCGTGAACGTCGGTCTGCAAGACAACGTGTGTCCGCCGGAGACCGGCTACGCGCTGTTCGACCGCGATCGGCGCTGCGGACAAGCGCCTGTATCCCTACGACGGGCACGGCCACGACGCCGGCCGCGCGCGACACGGCGCCGGTCGTCGACGCGTTCTTCGCGCGTCACCTGCAGGACCGCGAGGTGAGCCGATGACCGACTCGACGCCGGCCGCCGTTCACGACGTACTGGCAGGCACGCTCGCCGCGCTCTGCGCTGTCCCGCGCCGGCCCGAGATCGAGCCGCTCCCGCTCCGGAGCACCGCCGTTCGCCACGCTCTATGGCGTGCGGCTCACCAGCCTCGGCCCCTACCGCCTCTTCGGCTATCTGAGCATCCCGAGCGGGCGCCGGCCCGTTTCCGGCGATCTACTACGCGCCGAAGTACCAGAGCGTGCTCGAGATCATCCCGCAGGGCACCGCGAACCTCGCAGCGAAGCCGGTACGTCACCTTCTGCGCTCGCCGGCCGGGGCCAGCGCAACGCCGACTCGCCCTACGCCGCGATGTTTCCCGGCCTGCTCACCGACGGCATCGACCAGCGCGGCGTCGTACCTGTTCCGCGGCATCGTCGCCGACAGCCGTCCGGGGACTGGAATTCCTGCTCACGCGGCGCGAGGTCGACGCCGCGCGCGTCGTCGTGGCCGGCAACGACATCGCGCTCCTCACCGCGGCGCTCACGGCCGGGGCGACGCACGTCGTGACGGCTCCCGCGCTGTTCTACCGGACAGCCGAGCTGGCCCCGAAGACCCAGGCGTATCCGCTCGAAGAGATCAACGACTATCTCCGCCTGCACCCGGCGCGCGCCGAGGCGGTGCGCCGCACGCTGGCCAACTTCGACCTCGTCGGCCTGGCCCCGCGGGTCACCGCCGCGACACTCGTCGCGAGCCGGCGCGCCGGGCACCCTGCTCGACGGCGCCGCCCTGCGGCCTTTGACGACGGCGCTGCGCGGCCCGGTGACCGTGTACGAATCCCAGCAATCGCTCTACAAGGACGGCCTGTACAGCGAGCGGTGGATGGCCGCGCAGTGCGGCATCGCGGACGTGGAGACCATCCTTCCCGAGCACTGGGCGGGAGTAGGCGTCAGGGCGCCGCGCGCCGCTCTGCGCGGATGAGCGGAGGACGAGGCGTCGATGCGGAACCGGCTCTCCGGGATCGCCGTGAAGATCTCGGCGAATGCCGGGGGAATGGCGACGTCGGCCAGCGAGCGCACGCGGCCGGCTGCCGTCGGCGCGGACGGCACACGAGGAACCGGCTTCCCTCATCGCCATCTCGCGGAGCGCGGCGATCATTCGCGCTTCGTCGCCGTAGTACCTCGCCGCCACCAGCCGCCCGGCGTGTCGGCGCCCACGACGAAGGTGACGCCTGGAAGCAGCCGCGGGACTTCTCGACGAACGTCGGCGCCCTGCGTCAGCTCGACGCGCGCCCGCCACGGCGAACTGAGCGAGCCAGCGCCCGCACGTCGCCGGCGGCGAGCGGCGGCTTGTCGACGTTGGTCACCGCGATCTCGAAGGCGACCGGCTGCCCTGGCCGGATGTCCTCCGCCACGCTGCGCCAGGAGGAAGATGCCCGTCAGTGCAGCGGATTGAACGAGCCCGGAAGCACGCCCGAGGCGGCGGCGACGACCGAGGCGCAGCGTTCCGTCGGGCCACGCTGTCACCCGCGTCGAGGGCGCCGGCCACGAGCTGGTCGATCAGATCACCACGCGCCTCCGCCGATTCGGTGTAGCGCTCGTCGGCGTCGAGCAGGACCACGCGGCGAGGGGCGCGGCGACTCCACAGCCGCGGGCGAGCCACAGCACGACCGCGCGCGCGACCACGAGATCCTCCTCGGCCGGCCGGTCGCGGCGTCCCTTCGCGAGCACGATCGAGCACGTGTCGGTGCCGGCGCGGCGGTCGTCACGGCGATGTGGCAGCGATGCTCGCCCTGCCGCGGTCGATCGGTGACGAGGCCGGCGGTGGCGCCGAGTCCGACCAGCTGGGCGCCGGTCCGGCGCCAGCTTCGCGTGGCCCGCTCGCGGGCGCGCTGCGCCATCGCGACCGCCGTTTCGACGCTGCAGGCCTGCTGCCGGCTCGAACGCCCACGAACTCGGTCAGGGCGCGCGCGAGTCGTAGGGCACCACCGCTTCGAGCAACAAGCGCGAGCCGCCGGGCACCGCGCAGCAGCTCGGCGATCGCCCGCTGCCGCCGCCCGTGATGGCGAGCACGGCCTGGCGGCCGGAGCGCGTGCATCGCGGCGATGGTCTCTCGCCACGACGCGTCCAGCCGGCGATTCGGTTCGGCGGAATCCCACAGGCGATCGAGCGGTTCCCCCGGGCGGATGGTGGAAGAGATTCGTGGCGGAGTCAACGGCGTGCTAGTGTTTGGGGTCGCATCCGACCGGCCCGGAGGTTTCCGATGCGGAAGCGCCTTCTCCTCGTGGCAACGCCCGGCGGTTTTGCCTGCTCTCGGCGTCGGCACCGGCCCTGGAGTCGCCGCCGACGTTCAACAGCGAGGTCGTGCGCATTCTTCAGGCGCGCTGCCAGACGTGTCACCGGCCGGGCGAGCACGCGCCGTTTACTCTGCTCACCTATCGCGACGCGTACGACAAGAAGGACGACATCCGAGACGCCGTCAAGGGGCCGCGTGATGCCGCCGTGGAAGCCGGTGCCCGGGTTCGGCGGATTTCGTCGAGTCGCGCCGGCTCGCCGGACGGCGAGCTCGACGACCCTGGTGCGCTGGATCGAGGCGGGCGCGCCGGAGGGAGATCGCAGCGAAGCTCCCGCCGCCGCTGGTATTCCCCGAAGGATGGAAGCTGGGGCCGCCCGATCACGTCCTGGAGATGCCCGAGACGTACACGGTGTCCGCGCGCGCCAGCGGCGTCTATCGCTGCTTCGTGATCCCGACGAGGTTCGCCGAGGATCGCTGGGTCACGAAGGTCGAGTACGCGCCGGGCGATCGGAAGCTCGTCCATCACATCCTCTCGTACATCGACACGACGCCCGCGGCGGAGGCGCTCGATCGCGCCGATCCCGGGCCGGGCTACTCCTGCTTCGGCGGGCCCGGATTCACGCCGGCCGGCGGCCTTTCCGGCTGGGCGCCGGGCAACCAGCCGCGCGTGACGGCCGAGGGCGTCGGCATGCTGCTCCCGAAGGGCGCGAACGTCGTGCTGCAGATGCACTACAACAACGACGCGACCGAGGCGCGCACGGACCGGACGCGCGTCGGGCTGCACTTCGCCAAGAGCCCGATCGACAAGCGGCAGCGCGGCATCGCCGTCCTGAACCGCACGTTCACGATCCCGCCCGGCGCGCGCCGGTACGAGGTGCGGGCCTCGCTGGACGGATCCGCTGGGGCCGCGACCTCCACGCCGATCACGATCACGCCGCACATGCACCTGCTGGGGCGCGAGATGAAGGTGACCGCGACGTATCCCGACGGCACGGTCCGCCCGCTCGATCTACATCGACGACTGGGACTTCAACTGGCAGGGCAACGTACACGTTCGCGCAGCCGATCCCGCTGCCGGGCGGCACGCGCATCGACATGGTCGCGGTCTTCGACAACTCCGCCGAGAACCTCCGTCAGCCGAGCCGTCCGCCGCGCGCCGGTGAGCTGGGGCGAGGGCACCACCGACGAGATGGCGATCGTCTTCATCGGCGTGACCGTCGACGGCGAGCGCATCGGCTGGCGACCGCCCGCGAAGTAAGCGCCCGTTACGCCGCCGCGGCGCCATGTACTGGAGCGCCGGAATGAGCTTGCGCTCGGACCGGATCGATGCCCAGCCCCGAAAGCCTTCCAGGGTGTAGGCACCGAGCACATCCAGGTCGCGCGCCTCGCCGAAGAGGCACAGGGTATGGAGGGTTCGTCCCTCGAGCGTGATGAGCACCTCCGCGGCATCTCGCTTCGGTCACCTGGCCGTCGATCGTCACGACGCGCCGTCGTTCGGTCGGCACCAGCGACGAGCGCGCGGAGGACAGCGGCGGAGATCCACGATGTAGGTCGAGCCGCTGTCGACGAGGAGCTTGACCGGCTGCCGGTGTCTCGGGCCTCGCCGGCGCAGCGAGCATCGCTTCAGCGAAGAACGTTCCCATCAACCACACCCCTGTTCGCCCAGCGTACGGCAGCCCGCGCTCGGACGGCGCAAGAGTCTCAATCTTCGGACAGGCGACCGAGATCGGCCTGGCTATACTGCTACCCGGCGCCCACGGCCCCTCAGGAGGAAGCTAAATAGCCGAGCATGCCGCGTCGGGTCCACTCACGCGTGGGTCGTACTGGGAGCTCTGATCGTGATCATGATCGCGGCAGGCGGCTGCGCTCGGCCTTCGGCGTGTTCATCAAGCCCATCGAAGCCGAGCTCGGCTGGAGCCGAACCTCCTGTCCATCGCCGCCGCCCTCTCCCTCCTTCTCTACGGCGCCCTGGCGCCGTTCGCCGGACGAGCGGCCGACCTCTGGGGAGCGCGGACTGTCTTCACGGCGTCGCTCGGGCTCATGGCCGTTGGCGCTCTCGCATCCGCCTACGCTGACGCGCCTCTGGCACCACTATGTCGCATCCGGGCATCCTGATGGCCCTGGGTGCCGGGGGCCACGCTGACGTCAGCCGTCCCTTGCTCACGCGCTGGTTCGACAAGCGCCGCGGGCTCGTCATGGGCATCGCGGGCGCCGCCATGTCGGCGGGGCAGCTCGTGGTGATTCCGCTGGCCACGTGGCTCACCCTGACGGTCGGATGGCGCCAGAGCTACCTCTGGCTCGGTCTCGGGCTGGTCGTGCTGATCCTTCCCTTGGGCGCCACCCCGCTGAGGAACGACCCGCGCGATCACGGCCTCGCGCCCTCGGCGCGACTCCGGCCGTCCGCGTCCGGCGCCGACCCGGCGCCCGCGGCCGCCGCGTCTCGCTCTCCGAGGCGATGCAGGTGCCCGCGTTCTGGCTCCTGGTGTCGAGCTACTTCATCTGCGGCTACACGACGGGCGGCCTCATCGGCACGCACCTGATCCCGCATGCGGTCGAGCACGGATTCACCGGAGATGGTCGCGGCGCAGGGGGCTCTCGGCGTGATGGGCGCCACCAGCATCGTCGGCTCCATGCGCGTCGGGATGGATCTGCGACCACTTCGGCCGGAAGGGTCCGCTCGCCTGGTACTCACCTTCTTCGCGGATTGTCCCTGCTGTTTCCTTCAGCGTTCCGGACGTCGCCTCGCTCGATCTCTTCGCGTTCATCCCGGCCTCAACTGGTTCTCCACGGTCCCTCCCACGACCACCCTCACGGCCAACATCTTCGGTCGCGGCTCGGTGGGCGAGCCTCGGGCTGGATCTTCCTCTCGCACCAGTCGGGGCTGCGCTGGCCGCGAGCATCGCGGCTGGATCCACGACGCGACCGGGAGCTACTCCCCGGGCGTTCATCCGAGAGCGCCTCGCGTTCGTCGCCGCCGGGCTCACGCTGGCGATCCGGGAGGAGCCGGCGGCGCGGACACCGATGCCGGCCGCGGGGCTCCCGGCGTCGACCGGATCCTGATCAGCGCGCGCAAGGAAATTCCGGCTCCTATTTGCCGGTGAGCCTCGCGACGACGGGGGCGAAGGGTCTCCAGATAGGGGCTCGAACGTGACGAAATAGGAGAAGCCCCAGCGCTCGCGGCGCGCGTGTAACGATTCCGCCATCTCGTCGACGCTGCCGATCAACGCGAAGGGAGCCTCGAGGATCTCCTCAGACGCTGAGCTCCTTCCAGCTCTTCCTGCAGCTCCTCGGCCGCCTCGCGGCGACGATCGGTCACGATCACCTCGCTGGACCTGCGCGCTCAGCTAGCGAGGCGGCCGAGATCGCTCGCCGGCCGCTTCCCGCAGCACCCGCATGCGCTCATCGATGCCGCGCCGCCCTCCATCCGGACATCGTCGGGCGACCGTGCCGCCGCGAGTGAAGGTGATGCCCGTGAGATTCACGGTGTCGGCCTCTTTCGCGCGCCAGCGCGAGCAGGCGGAGACCGTTGCCGCCGACCGATGATGGGCGGATGGGGCCGCTGGACGGGAAGCGGATGGATCCGGTGACCCGTGACCCGGTAATGCTGGCCGGCGAAATTGACCTCGGCGCCGCCGAGCAGCCCCTTGATGATGCTCGACCGCCTCGGCGAGCCGCTCGACCCTGATGCGTCCACGATCGAAGCGGAGTCCGGCCTGCTCGTATTCGATCCGGCATGTAGCCCGCGCCCAGCCCCAGCTCGATCCGGCCCATCCGTCAAGAGATCCATGGTCGCCGCCTCCCGCGCGAGCAGGACGGGATGGCGCAAATCGTTGTTGAGCACGTTGGTGCCGACCCTGAGGCGTCTTCGTCGCGGGCCGCGGCACTCATGACGGCCGGGATGGTGGCCAGCATGGCGGCCAGGTGATCGGGCACCAGCAGCGTGGAGTAACCGAGCTCTTCGACCTCGCGCGGTCTTGTCCTCGCCACGCCTGGCCCGCGACGGGGCCTCGCGGACGTTGACGCTGAAGCGAAACGGGTTCAATGCATCACGGACGCCGCCGTCGACGTTCCACGCCTGGCCGGTGATGTGGTCGCTCTGCTCGGAGGCGAAGAACAGCGCCAGGCGGGCGATGTCGTCGGGGCGCGCGACGCGCCCGGTGGGCGGCAGGCCCAGCACCGGCGCGCTCGGGTCGCGCTCGGCGAGCGCGCGCTCGCGGCGCGAGGTCGATTCGCGCCGGCTCGTGTCGACGCTGCCGGGACAGATCGCGTTCACCGGTGATGCCGTGCGCCGCCAGCTCCTGGGCCAGGACCTGCGTGAGCCCGATCACGCCGAACTTCGACGCCGTGTAGGCGCCGCGCCGCGGCGTGCCGCGCTTGCCCGACGACCGACGCCATGTTGATGATCCGCCCGCTGCGCCGCGCGAGCATGTGCGGAATCACGCGCGCGGCTCATCAGGAACGCGCCCTTGAGGTTGACGTCGAGCACGAGGTCCCACGCCTCCTCCGGCACTTCCCAGAGCAGGCGGCGATCGGCGCCGTGCGGCGCGGCGGCGTTGTTGACGAGCACGTCGACGCGGCCGAACCGCCCGAGCGCCTCGGCGACGAAGCGCTCGGCGTCGGCGGCGCGGCTCACGTCGCCGACCGTAGCGTCGCGACGCGGCGACCCAGGCCCTCGATCTCGGCGGCCAGGCTCTCGAGGCCCTTCCAGCCGAGGCGGATCTCCTCGAGGCCCTCCTCGTTCTCGTTCGCGCGTCCCGCCCGTCGCGATGTCGGTCGCGACGATGTCGGCGCCCGCGCGGGCGAACGCGACCGAGATGGCGCGGCCCATCCCGCGCACGCGACCGCATCCGGTGATCAGCACGACCTTGCCGTCGAATTCGCTCACAGGACCGCTCTCCTCTTCACGCGGTCGGCCGCCACGCCCGCTTCGACATCGCGTCGACGTCGCTGATGACCTCCACGACCGCCGGCGCTGTTGGCCCCGAGCGCCTTCTCGAGCGCGGGCCGGATGTCGTCGGGGCGCTCCACTCGGATGCCGACGCAGCCCATGGCCTCGGCCACTCTGGCGAAGCTGACCGTCGTGGCTGAAGTGCCACATCTCCTTCGCCCGGCCGCGCTGCTGGCCGCCTGTAGGCGGAGTCGAAGAGGTGCTTCTCCTGGTTCAGGGCGTAGTTGTTGTTGACCAGCATGATCGCGCTGATGTTGAAGCGCGCCGCCGTCTCGAGCTCGGCCAGGTGGTAGTAGAAGCCGCCGTCGCCGCAGAAGCCGATCACCGGCCGGTCCGGTAGCGCGCACTTGGCGCCCAGCGTCGCGGGAAAGCCCCAGCCGAGGCGAGCCGGCGCAGCGGATGAACCGCTGTCCCGGCCGGGTCAGCCGGATCATCTGACCGGTCCACATGCCGGAGTGGCCGGTGTCCGACAGCACGACGCCGCCCTCCGGGCAGCCAGTCCGAGATCTCCTTGCAGATCCGCTCCGGACGGATGGGCACCACGTCGGAGCTCGCGCGTCTGATCCGATTCCTCGCGATACTCACGCACCAGACTCTGAACGCGGCCGAGCCACTCCTGCCGCGGCGGCGCCGATCCGACGGCCGGCGATGAGCTTCTGCCAGCGTCACCTTGGCGTCGCCGAGCAGCGCCGCCTTCAAGGGGATAGTTGCGTCCCGAGCTCCTCGGGATCGATGTCGAGCTGGATCGCGGCGACGCCCGGCTTCGGGACCTGCCAGTTGGTGGTGACCTGGCCGCCGGCGTGGCTGCCGATGAAGAACACCAGGTCGGCCTCGGCGAGGACACGGTTGGCGCACCAGCGCGAGTAGGTTCCCGGCACGCCGACGTTCAGCGGATGGTCGTCGGACAGCGCCGCCTTGGCGTTCAGCGACGTCGCGACGGGAATCTGGAGCAGCTCGGCCGAGCTTCGCCAGCTCTGCCTCGGCGCCCGACCAGATCACGCCGCCCCCGGCGACGAATGACGGGCCGCTCGGCCTGGGCCGAGCACCTGCGCCGCCGCGCGCACCGCGTCGGGCTCGGGCTCGGGACGGAACGCCGGGACCTTCATGAAGCGCTCCTCCCAGAGCGGCGTCGAGCTCGGCCTCGCGCTCGAGGACCTGCGCGTGGGTGCCCGCCATCTCGAGATGCACCGGGCCCGGCGCCGCGCTGGTCGCGACGCGGAAGGCCTGCCGCAGCAGGTCCGGGAATCGCTCGAGGGCGTCCACGTGGAAGTTCGCCTTGGTGACCTGCTCCCACATGGGGAAGTCTTCGATCTCCTGGTAGACGTGCTTGTAGCGCGGACGCGGCGTCGACGCCGCCGGTGAGCGCGATGACGGGCGAGCACGCCAGGTAGGCGTCCCGCAGTCCGGCGGCGAGGTTGGCCGAGCCGATCGTCTGAGCCAGGCAGATGCCCGGGTCGCGCGCGACGCCCGCGCGTAGCCGTCGGCCATGTAGGCCGCGGCCTTCTCGCCGTGGGTCACCACGCGGCGAATGCCCATGTCCTCCATCTCGGCCATGGCCGGGAGCATGATGGTGGGGACGAAGAAGACGTGGGTGGTGCCGTACGGCGTGCACCGCCTCGGCGAAGTACCGGTTGCCCGTCATGCGTGGCATGGTGGCCCTCCTGATCGGCTATGCGTCGCGGAACGCCGGCGCGACGTGCTCGCCGAAGCGCTTGAGCGACGCGACGACCTTGTCGTGAGCGAGGCCCGCCCCAGCTCGCCTGGCACATGACGTGACCGAGACCGGACGTCGCGCAGCGCCGCGATCTGCTCGGCCACCCGCTTCGGCGTTCCGTAGAGCGCGCCCGTCTCGAGCACGAAGCGCGCGCCGTCCGGATGGGAGACGGCCGGGTCCATCCACGGGTTCATCGCCGCCGCATTCACGCGAAAGTCGGCCGGGTTGTACGCGCTCGCGGACGTGGTGCATGTGCTGGCGATAGTGCAGGGTCGCCTCGTGCACGTCGTCCTCGGCCTGGGCATCGCTCTCGGCGACGTAGAGGAAGCGCCACACCGACGCCTCGGCGAGCCGCCGCCGCCGCGTGGCCGCATCGTGGCCCCTCGCCTCGAGCCCCTCCCGGTACCGGGCGAGGCGCTCGGGAATCCGCGCGTTCGGCACCCGCGACATCATGACGGGGACGCCGGCCCGTCCGCACTCGACGAGCGACTCGACCGAGATCACGCTGCGCCAGATCGGCGGATGCGGCCGCTGGCACCGGGCGCGGCCGGACGGCCGGCAGCCGGACCGAGAAGAATTTGCCCGTCGTGGACGAGCGGCTCCTCGGTCCAGGCGCGGGTCAGCACGCTCGATCGCCTCTTCCATCCGGTCGCGGCTGTCGTCGCTGCGCAGCCCGAAGCCGACGTACTCGTACTCGTTGTAGGCCGAGCCGCGGCCGATGCCGACGTCCAGCCGCCCGCGGCTCAGGTTGTCGAGCACGGCGAGCTGGATCGCGAGGCGCACGGGATGGTGCAGCGCCATCTGGATGACGGCGAACCCGAGCCGCGCCCGCGAGGTGCGCGCCGCCAGCGCGCCGGCGAACGGGATCGGGTCGGCGTAGGCGCATTCGCCGGTGAAGTTGTGCTCGGTGAGCCAGAGGTAGTCGAAGCCCATCGCTTCGGCGAGCACGCCCTGCTCGAGCTGCTGGTGGACGCACGCGAGGTCGTCCGCGGCCGACGGTGACATGGACAGGGTCATCCAGCCGAACTTCATGGTGTCCGAACCATACGCGAGGTGCGGCGCCCTCGTCCAGCGCCACGCGCGCCGCCGGCTTGACAGACAAGTAACCGTCTAGATACTCTCTTCGGCAGCAGGGTATCTGGATGGTTACTTCGCGTCGGGACCCCGTTCGCACCCGTGAGCGCATCCTCCGCGCCGCCCGGCGGGAGTTCGTGGCCATAGGGCATCGCCGGCGCCCGGGTGGACGCGATCGCCCGGGCGGCCGCCGTGAACAAGCGGATGCTCTACCACTACTTCGGCGACAAGGACGCGCTCTATCGCGCCGTGCTGCGCGAGGGCATCGCCACCAACCTCGACCTCGTCGCCGCCGCGCCGGAGGATACGGCCGACCTCCTGCCCTTTCTCTTCGCGCGAGTCCTGCAGCGGGACGACGGGAATCCGCCTGCTGCAGTGGGAAGCGCTCGGCACCGGCGACCGGAAGCCCGTCGCCGAGGACGAGCGCCGCAAGGCGTGGGTGGAGGGCAGCGAGCGCCTCCGGGACGCGCAGCGCTCAGGGCGGGTGCACCCCGATCTCGATGCCGAGTGCCTCACCCTGGCGCTCATGGCCCTCGTGATGTTCCCTGGCCTTCCCCCAGCTGGTCCGCATGGTCACCGGCGCCCGTGTGTCCGACGCCGAGTTTCAACAGCGCCAGGCCCGACTTCCTGCGCCGGCCTGGGCGCCTATCTGCGACCCTCGGCCGCTACCGCAAAAGGAGAAGCACCGATGAGCTCCGCGCCCACTGCGCTGCTCGGCGACTCGACTCCGGCGGCGGCCGCCCGCGCCGATTCCTCGTTCTGCACCGCGTCGGGCTCTGGGTCATGCTGGCCGCCAACGTGCTGGCGGCGTGGGGCGTGCAGTGGGACATCCAGTGGCACGTGCAGATCGGCCGCGACACGCTTCTGATCCCGCCGCACGTCATGACGTACGCCGGGGTGACGCTCGTCGTCCTGGGCGCCTTCGGGTTCTCGCGATCGACACGCTCCGGCGTCTGACGCTCCGGCCGCGAACCCGCGGGAGCCGATCGCATCTTCGGGATCACGGGCACGCCGGGCTTTCACCTGGCGGCGTGGGGGATCGCCCTGACCGTCCTGGCCGCGCCCATCGACGATCTCTGGCACCGCTTGTTCGGGCTCGACGTCACCCTGTGGAGCCCGCCGCACCTCTCGGGCTGCTGGGAGTCGCGATCAACACGCTGGCGTGCGCCGTCATTGCGCGCGAGGTGTACCCTTCGCCGGACGAGTACCAGCTCGTCAGCCACCATCGTCGCTCCGCCACGTTTTACGGCACGCTTGCGGTGGGGCTGCGTGAATCGGGCCGGGTCGCGTACGCCCACGGCGAGGTCCTCTTCTACACCTTCTCGATCCTCGGCGCGCTCTTCTGCCCCTGGCGCTCGTCACGGCCGCGCGTCTCACCGGTCTTCGCTGGGCGCCGATCGCGGTGCTGGCCATCGTGGTCGTGCTCGGCATGATCGGCTCGACGATCGCGCGCGTGGGCTTCGAGATCATGCAGCCCGTCTCCGTCATCGAGGAGGAAATCGCCATAGGACCCGACCTCGTCGGTCGCGGTGTCGCACGAGATCGCGCGGAAGAACGCAGCACACCGGCGCCCCGGTGGGCGGCGCTCTACACGGCTCCTGGCGTTCGTCCTCGTGCTCATCCTGATCGCGATCGATCCGCGGCGCCGGCCGGTCCCCGCGACCCTGGCGTACGCGGTGGGCCTGCTCGCGTTCATGGGAGTCGTGATCGGCCGGACGCCCGCGTTCGACCGATGGTGCCCGGGCCGTGGCCGACGGCCGTGGCGCTGGCCCTGACCCTCGGCACCGGGCTCGTCGGCGGCATCGCGGCCCGCTGGCTCGCCGACCGGCTCAGCCAGCTCCGGCTCTCCCGCGCCGGCGAGCACCGCTACGTAAGAACTACCCCTCCGCGACGGCTCCCGCGAGGCGCCTCGGTGGTTGCACGACCCCAGATATGGCGCTTTTCTTTTGTCCGGCCGCTCTGCATGGTAGTCATGGCGTGAAGCGTCTCGAACTCGCCTGGATAAGGGGGGACACCAATGCAGAAGCGTACGGGAAACAAGAAGCCAGCCTTCGGGGGATACGCAGATCAGCTTCCAGGGCCGCACGGACAGCCTGGAATCGCTGTTCGGCGCCGAGCCGATCGGCCCCGCCGAGATGACCAAGAAGCTCTGGAGCTAGCGCGAAGCGGAAGGGTCTCGCCACCAAGCGCTGACCTGATAGCGTGGCCGAGCTGGCGGCGCGTCCGCGTGCCGCCCGGCGCTCGACATCCCCGTCCTCCAACGACCGGGTTCTCCCTCGACCATCGGGCACAACGCCGATCTCGCGTCTGACCGCGGGCATGCCGCCCGAATCACTTCGCCGCCTATCGCGTAATTTCGCGCCTTTTCAGCTCGGCATCCCGATTGCTCTGTCCCTGGAATCGATGGCGCGTGACGACACGGCCCCGGACAGCGCAAAGCGGAGAGGAGAGCAGCGATGGTGACTCGGGTGCTATCCATCACGACGGCGGTGGTTTCGCTGGCGGTGTCAGCCGCGGTCGCAGCGGGCCTGACCGATCAGCTCCAGACGTCGCGGATGAAGGTCGTCCAGGTCGACAAGAGCGCCGGAAAGTTCCTGCGCAGCGGAGCACCAGCGCTGGACGCGTCGTGTCGACCGCCGATCTGAAGCCGTCAGCTCCGGCGACATCGCTCAAGGTCGAGCGGAGAGACGGGCAGCCTTCGAGAATCACCGTACTGCGCCACGCTTCGGACGAGATCGGAAGTCCTGAGCTGTAGCGTCGACCGATACGCGCCCGAGCAGCGCCGGAGCTATGCCGTGCGGCTCACGATTTCTCCCGCCCTCGTGAGCCGCACGGCTTGTCATTTCGATTCCCCGGCGCGATGAATTCCTCGCCGCGAGAAATGGTCTTCGCCTCTGTGTGACAATAGCGCCCGGCGAGCGGCGCTGATTCTTCCACCCTCAGGACGAGGTGAGAGCGTGCAGGCGGGGATGTCGGCGGGGAGCCCGGCGGATCACGAGAGCAGCAGGCCGGACCTGCGCCGCGTCGCGTGCAATCCCAACTACTGGTATCCGCTCGCTCGATCTCGAACGCTGAAACGGAACAAGACGCTGGAGTGTCGCCTTTGCCGGCGAGCCGATCGTGCTCGTCCGGACCGACTCCAACAAGGTCTTCGCGCTCGAGGACCGCTGCGCGCACCGGCAATTCCCCTGAGCAAGGGGCTCGTCTGCGGCGAGCTGATCCAGTGTGGCTATCACGCCTGGCGGTACGACGCGACCGGAGCGATCACGACCATTCCGCATCTGGTGACGGGGGTCAGACCGCCCCGCCACGTCCGCGCGTATCCGTGCCGCGAGGCGTACGGCCTGGTCTTCGTGTTCCCCGGCGATCCCGCGCTGGCGGAGCAGACGGCCTTTCCAGAGCTGCCGTGGTTCGACTCGCCGGACTACAAGGTCATGTCCTTCGAGCGGGACATCGCCTGCCACTACACGTTCATGCACGAGAACCTGATGGACATGAACCATCAGTTCCTGCATCGGCGTCTGATGGGCCGGGTGAAGCCCCGATTGCTGAGCCACGCGAAGGGCGACGGCTGGGTCGAAGCCCTGTATCGCTTCGGCGATGAGGGAGGAAAGAAGCACCGGGGCGCCAACTGGCTCACCATCGGCGGGAGCGTCGACGAGGCGAACTTCGAGATCATGACCATCCGCACCGAGTATCCGTACCAGACGCTGAAGATCGCCGGGATCAAGACGGGCTCGGTGCCGAGCCTCGCCCTCTGGGCCGCCTACGTGCCGACCGATCGGCACGAGCGCGCGCAGCCGGAGCTTCGGCATCCTCCTCGTTCGCAAGCCGCGGATGGCGTTCCTGCTCACCCTGATCTGGCCCGTCCTGCGCCATTTCACGGAGTCGGTGTTCGCCGAGGATCGGATGGCCGTGGAGGCCGAGCAGCGCGCGTACGAGACCCAGGGCGGCGACTGGAACCAGGAGATCTTCCCCGTCACCATCGATTTGCGCGACTTGCTGCTGGCGCGGGAATCAAGCCGGTCGACGGCGACGTCCGGTATACTTCGGCGGCGCCCTGAGCGGCGACGGAGGACTCCGTGCACATCGATCCGCAGACCATCGACCCGACCGCGGTGTACAAGCTCCTGATCAGCTCGGTCGTGCCGCGCCCGATCGCCTGGGTGTCGAGCCTCGACGGGGACGGCGTGGCCAACCTGGCGCCCTTCAGCTACTTCATGGCGATCACCGCGGAGCCGCCGACCATCGCGTTCTCCTGCTCGCCGCGCGAGGGCGGCAAGAAGGACACGCTGCGTAACGTCGAGGCCACCGGCGAGATTCGTCGTGAACGTCGTGGACGACGAGCGCGCCGAGCAGATGAACCTCAGCTCCGGCGATTACGCGCCCGACGTCGACGAGTTCGTGCTGACGCGGCTGACCGCCGCTCCCGGCGTGAAGGTCAGGGCGCCGCGCGTGGCGGAGGCGCCGATCAGCATGGAGTGCACGGTCGCTCGCATCCTGCCCGTCGGCAAGGCTCATCTCGTGCTCGGGCGAGATCGTCCAGTGGCACGTGCGCGACGACATCTACGACGCGGCCACCGGCCGTCTCGACATGCACCGCCTGCGTCCGGTCGGCCGCCTGACCGGCAACCTCTACAGCCACATCCACCAGATCTTCGAGATGAAGCGGCCCTCGGCGAACTACCGGGGCTGATCTCGCCGTCGCCGCCGCGCGATCAGGCGCACGTCACGCGGCCCGTGCCATGATGGGACGTCATGGCCTATCACCTGGTCGTGGCCGACCTCGACGGGACCGCGCGGTCCCGTCGCTTCGGCATCACGCCAGGGGTCCGCCGGGCAATCGCCGAATCCCGCGCCCGCGGCGTTCGCGTGTGCATCGCCACCGGCCGCATGTGGCGATCGGCCGCCCCCGGGTCCAGAGCCTCGGCGCCGACGCGCCCGTGATCCTCTACAACGGGGGCCGGCTTTTCGACTTCGACGGCGGTCGGATCCTCTTTGACCGACGGCTGCCCGCCGAGTCCACGCGTCAGGCGCTCACCGTGATCCGCCGGGACCCCGCCGTCCAGCCCCACCTCTTTCTGAACGATCACGTCTGCGTGGAGCGCCGCCACCCGTTGACGGAGGCCTACACGGAGGAGGACGGGCTCGAGTACGACGTCGTGAGCGCCTTCGAGCCACTGCTCAACGACGATGCGCACAAGATCCTCGTCGCCGGCGACCCCGAAAGGTTGGAGGCGCTCGGCGGTGCAGCGCACCGGGCAGGACTTTCCGCGCAGGTCGTGCGCTCGGAGGATACGAAGCTCGAATTCCTTCCCCCGGCGTTTCCAAGCGCACCGCGCTCCAGGTGATGCTCGAGGCGCTCGGAGTCGAGGCTCGAGCGGTGATCGCCGTCGGCGACGGCTGGAATGACCTCGAGATGATCGAGGCGGCCGGGCTCGGGATCGCGATGGGCGATGCGCCGGAAGGAGTCCGCGCGCGAGCCGACCGACGTCTGCGGGACGGCCGACGAGGAAGGCTTTCGCGAGGTACTCGAGCGCTTCGTTCTCGGGCGCGCCCCTGCCTGAGTTATCATCGCTGCCGCGTCGGTCCCGATCTTGCCCTGACGGAGGAGCTCATGCGTCAGACGTCTCGTCTCCGGAATGCCGTGCTCCTCGCCACGTGCGCCATCACGATCAATGTCCTGCTGCCGGCGGCGGCGCGCGGCGAGGGCAATATCGCCCTCTACTGCAGCCCGCAGATCGAGTGGTGCCAGCTCCTGATCGCCGAGTTCACCAAGGCCACCGGGATCAAGGTCGCGATGACCCGCAAGAGCTCGGGTGAGACGTTCGCTCAGGTCAAGGCCGAGGCGAGCAACCCGAAGGGGACGTGTGGTGGGGCGGCACCGGCGACCCGCACCTGCAGGCGGCGGAGGAAGGCCTCACCCTCGAGTACCGGTCGCCGCGCCTGGGCGAGCTCCAGGAGTGGGCGACCAGCCAGGCCAGGGCTTCGAAGTATCGGACCGTCGGGATCTACGCCGGCGCACTCGGCTTCGGCTACAACACCGAGCTCGTCGCGAAGAAGAAGCTGCCCGAGCCAAAATGCTGGAAGGACCTGATCCGTCCCGAGTTCAAGGGCGAAGTCCAGGTCGCCGATCCCAACTCGTCGGGCACCTCGTACACGATGCTCGCCACGATGGTGCAGCTTCTCGGCGAGAGCGGAGGCGTTCGAGTACCTGAAGAAGCTGCCACCGGAACGTGAACCAGTACACCAAGTCCGGCTCGTCGCCGATCAAGGCGGCCGCGCAGGGCGAGACCGACCATCGGCATCGTCTTCATGCACGACGCGGTGACGATGGCGGTACGCAGCGCGCCCATCAAGACCGTCGCCCCCTGCGAGGGCACCGGTACGAGGTCGGCTCGATGTAGCATCATCAAGGGCGCCCGGAACCTCGAGTCCGCGAAGAAATTCTACGACTGGGCGCTGACGGCGTCGGCACAGAGCGCTGGGCGCCAGGGCGGAGGCCTACCAGGTGCCGTCCAACAAGAACGCCGCGACGCCGCCGCAGGCCCCGAGGCTCGGGAGATCAAGCTCATCGACTACGACTTCGCCAAGTACGGCTCGTCCGCCGAACGGAAGCGTCTGCTGGAGAAATGGGGCAGGAGGTCAAGGCGCTCCCCAGTAGCTCGAACGCGGCGGAGCTGAGCCATGAATCGGGCCGCGCGCGGATGGACCGCCGCCGGCGGGATCGCCTACGCGATCTTGCCGTGGTACGGGATCGAGGACGGCACCTTCGGCCTGAGCTGGCTGAGCAAGTACCCCATCGATCGCGCCGTCGGCCCCGCGCTCGTCCAGGCCCTCGTGTACGGTCGCCTCTCGCTCCTTCCCCTCGTCGTATGTCTGCTGGCCCCGCTGGCCATCCGGAGCCCGAGCGGCACCGGCGCCCCTTCGAGCGTGCTTCTCGCCGCCGGCGCCGGCGGCATGGCGTGGATCGCGCTTCAGGGCTTCGCGGTCGGCGACCAGGCCGGCATCGGTATCGGCGGTCTCGTCGTTGCCGCCGCGCTGCTCATGATCTTCTGCGTGGGCCTGGCCGCGAAGGGCGCTTCAACGGCGACCGCTTCGTCAGCGGGGGATCGGCGCCGTCATCGCCCTCGTCGTCGTCTTCGTCTTCTATCCGGTCGCGCGCGTCCTCGTCGGCGCCATCCAGGACGACACCGGCGCCTTCGCGCCGGGCGAGTTCTGGGCCAAGTTTTCCGCCCGGGAGGTGTGGGGCTCGACTGCCTGGGCTCGTCGGCCTCGTGTGGGGTCGCGTGGAACAGCGTGCTCCTCGGCGTGCTCGTGGGTGCGAGCACGACGGCCCTCGGTCTGGCGTTCGCGCTGATCGTGACTCGCACGGAGTTCCGCGCCAAGCGGGCGCTCCGCATGCTGACCGTGCTGCCCATCATCACGCCACCGTTCGTGATCGGCCTCGCCGTGATCCTCCTCTTCGGCCGCGCCGGCGCGGTCACCACGTTCATGGAGTGGGCCTTCGGCGTGGTGCCGTCGCGCTGGATTTACGGGCTGCCGGGCGTCTGGCTCGCGCAGGTGCTCGCCTTCACCCCCATCGCCTTCCTCGTCCTCATCGGGGTCGTCGAAGGCGTCAGCCCGTCGATGGAGGAGGCCGCCCAGACGTTGCGGGCCGATCGCTGGCGTACCTTCACCACGGTCTCGCTCGCGCTCATGCGGCCCGGCCTCGCCAACGCATTCCTGCTCGGCTTCATCGAGGCCTCGCCGACTTCGGCAATCCGCTCGTCCTCGGCGGCAATTTCCCCGTGCTGTCGATCTCGATCTTCTTTGCGGTGGTCGGGGCCCAGCACGACCGCAGCCGTGCCGCGGTGCTCTCGATCGTGCTGCTCGCGTTCGCGCTCGGCGCCTTCTACGCCCAGCGGCGCTGGCTCGGTCGGCGCTCGTACGCCACCGTCACCGGCAAGGGAGACTCGGGCCTTCACCCGCCGCTCCCGGCGTCGGTCCGCCGGCTCGTCTACGCAACGGCGTTGCCCTGGGCCGCGTTCACCGCGGTGATCTACACGATGATCCTGTTCGGCGGGTTCGTGGAGACCTGGGGGCGCGACCATCGCTTCTCGCTCCGCCACTACACGGCCGCCTTCGCGGTCGACGTGACCGAATTCGGCCTGAACTGGAAGGGCGCGGCCTGGAACTCGTTCTGGACGACCCTCGAGATCTCGGCGATCGCGGCGCCGCTGACCGCGGCGATCGGGCTCCTCACCGCCTACCTGCTCGTGCGTCAGCGCTTTCGTGGCAAGCGAGGCCTTCGAGTTCGGGACCATGCTGAGCTTCGCGATCCCGGGCACCGTGATCGGGATCAGCTACATCCTGGCCTTCAACACGCCGCCGATCGAGCTGACCGGCACCGGGATCATCCTGGTCATCTGCTTCGTCTTTCGCAACATGCCCGTGGGTGTGCGCGCCGGCATCGCGGCCATGAGCCAGATCGACCGGAGCCTGGACGAGGCCTCGCTGACCCTCGGTGCGCGGAGCCTGACGACGCATTCGTCGCGTGATTCTGCCGCTGCTTGCGTCCGGCCATCGTGGCGGCCCTCGTCTTCAGCTTCGTGCGCGCGATGACCGCGATCAGCGCGGTCATCTTCCTGGTGAGCGCCAACTACGACATGGCGACGTCGTACATCGTGGGCCGGGTCGAGAACGGAGACTACGGCCTGGCCATCGCGTATTGCTCGGTCCTGATCGCGTTCATGGTCGTGGTGGTGCTCCTGATCCAGCTCGTCGTCGGTCGGCGGCGCCTCGGCCGGCGGGCGCCGACCGCCGTGGACCTGGAGCGAATCCCGGCGTGAGCCCCGCGGATCGCTCGGCGTCGGTCGAGTTCCGAGACGTCACCAAGGCGTACGGCTCGGTGGTGGCCGTTCGCGATGTGTCCTTCACCGTCGCCGCCGGCACCCTGGTGACCCTCCTCGGACCATCCGGCTGCGGGAAGACGACGACCCTCCGGCTGATCGCGGGCCTCGAGATGGCGACGAGCGGGAGCATCCTCATCGGGGGCAACGACGTCACGCGCGGTCCCCGCGACCGACCGCGACGTGAGCATGGTGTTCCAGTCATACGCGCTCTTCCCTCACATGACCGTGCTCGAGAACGTCTGTTACGGGCTGCGCCGCCAGCGGCGAGCCCCGCGAGCGGGCGGTCGCCGTCGCGAGGAGGAGCTGGCCCTGCTCGGCCTCACCGGGTTCGACGACCGCTTGCCGAGCGAGCTCTCGGGCGGCCAGCAGCAGCGCGTCGCGGTGGCGCGCGCGCTGGTGCTCGAGCCGAGCGTTCTGCTGTTCGACGAGCCGCTCTCGAATCTCGACGCCAAGCTCCGCCGTCGCGTGCGCGGCGAGATCCGCGAGCTCCAGCAGAAGCTCGGCCTGAGTGTCGTGTACGTCACCCACGACCAGGAGGAAGCGCTGGCGGTGTCCGACCGGATCATCGTCATGGACAACGCAGCGATCGCGCAGCAGGGCACGCCGAGCGAGCTCTATCGGGAGCCGCGCCAGCCGCTTCGTCGCCGACTTCATCGGCGACGCCAATCTGGGCAAGGGCACGTTGACGCGGACCGACGACCGTCTGGCCGATCTTCGGCTCGGCGGCCTCACGCTCGCGCTCCCGCACCGCGACCTTGCCAACGGCGTGGTCGACGTCGCCATCCGGCCCGAGTCGGTGAGGGCTCACGCCATCCGACGGGACCGATGTCCTCTCGCGGGCACCATCCTCGAAGTGCGCCTACCTCGGGAGCCACATGGAGTACACGGTGGGCTCGGTCATCGGCGAGCTGTTCGTGGTTGAGAGCGGCGTGGCGAGACCTCTCGCCGTCGGCGCGAAAGTCTCGATCAGCTTCACCGGCACGGCGTCAGCGTCGTGGGGCAGGACCGAAGCGCCGGAAGCCCGTCGAGCTTGTAGCCCGGCAGCCGGCTCGCATGTCGAGGGACTCGCATCGGGGTACGCCCCGGCGGGGACAACCCGACGGCACGCGATACCTCATGGCGGGCGCGTGCCCCACGCGTCGCCGACATGGCGCGGGAGCAAGAGGACGTCGGGATTGTGGCGACCTGGACGTATTGAGCGAGACCTAGGCGGATTGATCGCGCCGAAGGCCACCTCGAAGGGGCGCTGCTCTCCTCCGCCTGCGCGGAAACGATATAACGCGGAGGATCGAGACCGAACTCCGCGCGCTGCGGCGAAGCGATCTCGATCCTGGGCAGCCGCTGTGGCGCGCCTCGCGTGAAAGCGCAGGGCTGCCGTGACATGGGTCGTGACGTCGGCGCCGGGGCCGCGGTGGATCCGGCGAGGCGCCAGCTCTCGCCGATCCGCTGGAAGCGCCAGTGTCGGTCGTGGGCTCGGACGTCGACGGCGCTTATGGTCTTCACGGGGACGGCGGCCATCACCCCGGCGGCTTCGAAGGGAGCCAGACCGGGCTCAGGTCTCCGGCCGGTGAGCGCGAGCGCGACGAGCGCCGTCGCCGCCTGGGGCTGCGCCACCCATCCAGAGCCGTGACGTTAGCGCCGACGTCGCCACCAGACGATGAGGCCGACGACCGCGACGCCGCCCGGCTGGGCGATGGCCGTGGTCACGAATCCCGCGCACCTGGGCATCGGTGAGGGTGACTCGGGGCAGCACCTCGACGGGCGGCGCGCACCGTCGGCGTGCGCTCTTCTGAGGAGCCACGCCAGGATGGCCAGCGTGAGCTCGCTGTTGGACATGTAGGGAAAAAGGAATTGCTCGCGAAGTCGACGTCGCCGACGACGACAAGGCGGAACGGGTGCGTGCCGCCATCCAGGGTTCCGTCGGCCGCGACGGCCAGCGAGCGCGGGCCGGCCGTCGACCGTCCCGGGCGTGGCCCCAGCGGCCGAGTGTAACTCTGCCCGCTGCTCGCGAAGAGGGGTAACGGCGCGCACGCCGCTCATCGCGATCGACTCGACCGGCCGAACGCCGGGATAGAAGGACAGGGCGAGGCCCCGCGTGATCGGATGTGATGTGTAGCGCGAAACCGCCACCATCTCTTCGTCGGTGAAATAGTGATCGAGCGATCCACGACGACCCCCTCCCCGGCGCGGATCCCCGCGCGGGCAAGCAATGAGACGAGGGACGGGTCGAGCGGAGAGTCGATATCGAGGCAGAAGCCAGGCCGCGCCGCCGCGTGGAGATAGGCGGCCAGCTTCGACCTCTTGCGGAGCGCGTCGGCGTGTTCTCGGAGCCGGCCTCGACGAGCGCCGCGCAATCGGAGGGAACGCCGCCCGACGCTGGCCAGGGTGACCTTGCGAGCGGCGAGTCCGAGCGATCGAGCGCGCGCCGCAGTCGGCCGAGGCCGGCGCCTCGGTGACGACGACGCCGGGCCCGTGCCCGTGGTGGCTGTGAGGTTTGCCGACCTCGAAGTGCGTGTGGTATTCCGAGGTTCTCGATGTCGTACTCGGCGTGGCCGACGGCGAAGCAGACCGTCTTCACCGAGGCGCGCGTGACGCGCAGAAGGCCGAGCGCGATGTCACGATCGTCGGTGGTGACCACCTGCACTCGGCGGCCGCCGCTTTCCAGGACAGCGACATTGTACGCTCGCACACCGTAGCGGCTGGCCACTCCGGGATGACGGTCGGGATCGATGGCGCGCACGCGGAGTCGCGAGATTCACGCGACCGAGGATCTCGAGGGTTGTCCGGCCGCGCGCCCGGCCGGATCCTGGCTCTGGTAGAAGTACGTCACCTCGACGTCCGTGACAGAGCCCCGCGCCACGCGCCGGCGTCGTCCGAGGGCGTGAATGCCTTCGAGGCCGTCACGTCGAAGTGCAGTCATGTCCTGAACAGCGCGACGCCGGCCAGCGCGGTGGCGCCCAGCGCGGCGCCCACGACCACGACCCGGCTCAGCCAGCGGCGGCAGCCCCGCGACCGGGTGGGATCCGCAATCCAGCGGCGAAGAGCAGGACCAGGGCCGCCAGCACGCCCACGAAGATGACGCCGTTCATCGATCGGCGAGCCGACGGAGTGGTGAGAAAGAGCGCGAGGAGGGCCAGCGACACGTAGTAGCCCACGTCAGAGAGGAACATCGAGCCGCTGACGAACGGGGTGAAGTGGCCGATCAAGGAGACGTTGATGGCGACCAGGTCGAGCGGAACTGGCGGCAGATACGGGAGATCGAATCGGCGAACCACAGCATCGAGGAAGACGCCGAGAGAGGCGGCGGCTGCCACTACCTGATTCTCCGTCAAGCTCGAGGTCAGTGTCCCCACCGCCGGCCAGCAGGGCCCGAGCAGGACGAGGGCCAGGTAGCCTCCGTAGATCGGACCCCAGTCGGGATCACCGTGATCGCCCCAACACGAAGGCGTACGTGAGCGAGGCGCCGGAGAGCGAGCACCAGAGCGAACGAGGCGAGGAACTTCGCGAGCACGATCGAGATCGTCGGCCACGGGCGCGGTGAGGAGCAGTTCAGCGTGCCGGTGCGACGCTCGTCGGCGAAGGCGCGCATGGTCAGCACCGGGACGAGGAGGATCAGCAGCACATACATCTGGTGGAAGATGTAGGTGAGGTTCGCGACCTTGGTGAAGAACAGCGTGAGGCTGAACGTATAGCCGAGGACCACCAGGAACACGGTGGCCACCGCGTAGGCGATGGGCGACGTGAAAGTCGCGTGCAGTTCCTTGCCGAGCAGGACGCCGAGCGCTCTCACGTCAGCGACAGGAACAGCGCCTCGAGATCCGGCGTCTCCACCATCGCGCGCACGGTCAGGAGATGGCCCTCGAGGAGGATGGCGACCCGGTGAGCCGTCTTCTCCACTTCGCCCAGGATGTGCGAGCTCATGATGACCGTGCACTGGCCCGCCAGATCGGCGATGAGCGACCGCGTGTCGATGATCTGGCGCGGATCGAGCCCATTGGTGGGCTCGTCGAGCACCAGCACCGCCGGGTCGTGGACGCAGGGCCTGGGCGATGGCCACACGCTGCCGGTAGCCGCGCGAGAGGGTGCGGATCGGCGCGCGAAGCACGTCGTCAAGGCGTAGTCGCGTGGCGACCGCCGCCACGCGGCACCACCCGCACGGTGGCACGCCGCGCAGCCGGCCCATGAGGCGCAGAAACTCGTCCACGCGCATGTGGCGAGTAGAGGGGCGCGTTCTCGGGAACGTAGCCGATGCACGCCGCGCCTGCATCGGTTCGTCCACCGTATCGTAGCCGGCCACGGTCGCCCGCCCACTGGTGGGCGACAGATAACCAGCCAGCATTCGCAGAAGCGTCGTCTTGCCGGAGCCATTGGGGCCGAGCAGACCGAGGACCTCGCCCCGACGGACCGTCAGCGAGACCTCGCTGCACGGCCACGCGTCCCGCTATAGCGCTTGGTCACGCGGTCCACTGTCACGATGGGCGCGGGAAGCGGTCACTAGGGAGAAACTCCCCTGCCCCTTGGCGAGGCTACTCGTAGAACTGCGGCGCCTGCTTGGTGGCCTTGAAAACCTCCGGGTCGTGCGCGAAGAAGACCTGCGCGCCCTCGCCGTCGCGGACCATGCGGACCTTCTGGTACCCCTCGTACATCCCCATTGGATTCCAGGTCCCCGGGATCGGCGGAATGAGATTCTTCTCGAGGCTCTCCTTCAAGTACACGACGTCGCTGGTCAGCACGACGGTACCGGTCTTGGGCAGCCGGACAACGCGCGAACTGGCTACCCGGCGTGTGGCCGGGGCGCGCCGAATCTCGACGCTCTTGTCGCCGAACAGGTCCAGATCGCCGTCCAGCCGGACGATGTTGTACTTCTTCGCTTCTGGAAGTCGCCCGGGATGTAGTAAATCGCGTAGCCCGGATCTGGCCAGAAAGCGGCCTTGAGCTCATCGTTCTGGATGACGAAGGTCGCGTTGGGGAACCGTGACATGTTGCCGGCGTGGTCCAGATGCATGTGCCCCAGAACGACGTACTTGATGTCGGAGGTCTTCAGGCCGATCTTCGCCAGCTGCGCCGTCCATGGCGTCGTTGGCGGTCATCTTCAGGCCGAAGCCCTTGGCGAGCGGTCCCCACCAGCCGTCGGGATTCTTGATCGTCTCGTCGTTGTTCCCGGTGTCGAAGATGACGTTCCCGCGCGGATGCTTGATGACGTAGAAGCCGACAGGCGCCCAGTCGATGTTCCCCTGCCCGCCAATTTGGAGCGCGGCCTTGGGAAGCCCCCGAGGGAACCTGAGGTGAAGACGTACAGGCGCATGCGCCGCCGGACCCGCCGCGAGGGAAGGCTGGGAGATGAGCACGGTGACGAGCAGGATCGCAACAGCCGTGATGCCCGACCGCTTCGCAGGTGGACCTCCTTGTTCACGGCTCACGCGGGTGGCTGAATCTGACTCGATAGCCTCTCGCAATGTCAAGGGGGCGAACAAGCACGTGCCGGTGGACGCACCACCGCCGGAGACGACTCACAATCCAGCCGCGCCGGCGGCGCGACTCAGATTGATGAAGCCCAGACGGGCGTATGTGGCGGGATCTGCCACGGCCGGATCCTGCTCCGCTTCGACGACCAGCCAGCCGGAATATCCGACGGATTTCAGGATGGGCAGCAGCGCACCCCAGTCGATCATGCCCGTCGCCGGGCACGGTGAACACCCGGCCAGCACGGCGTCGAGAAAGCTTCAGGTCGCTCGGTGGACCTCGACCAGCGCGCCGGGGCGCACGTCCCTTGCGCACGTGGGCAGATCGCCGCGTGGCGGCGCGCGACCCGCGGCGGGTTCCCGCCCGCGTACGTCAGGTGCCCGGTGTCGAGGAGCAACCGACCGACTCGCCGGCCACCTCCATTAGCCGCTCGATCTCATCTTCGGCCTCGACCACGGTCCCGATGTGATGGTGGTACGCCAGTCGGAGACCTTGCCCGCGAAGATAATCGGCGACGTCCGTCAGGCGCTCGCCGAACCGCGCCCAGTCATCGTGGCCGAGCGTGGGTCGGCGCGATCGCGGGACCTCGCGCTGCGCGTGGACGCTGCGTCCTACCTCGCGAACACCATGACGCTGCAGCCCATGGCCTCGAGCAGCTCGATATCGGGCTGCATCGCCTCGATTTCTTCCCGCGCCGAGCGAGTCTGCAGACTGGCGCCGTACCAGCCAGAGACGAGGCTCAGGCCGTGGCGTGCGAGGAGCGGACGCAGCGCGCCCGCGGTGCGCGTGGGAACTTGCGGCCGGCTCGATGCCGTCGTAGCCCGCGGCGCGGCTCCGAGGCATACCTCGAGCGGTGTGTCGTCGCCGAGCTCTCGGGCATGTCGTCGTTGGTCCAGCCGATCGGATTGATTCCCAGCCTGACCGGCACAGTTATCGTCCGGTGCGCTGGCGCCGCCGCGCGCTTCCCGTGTAGGCCGCGCGGGCGGCGTTCTACCTGGGGGCGCGCCGACGCCGCGGGCACCGCGACATCCCACCACGCGCCGCCCGCCGCGGTCGCGCGGCGCGCTGGATCGGTCTGCCGATGACGATCACGGCGGTGCCGGCGGCGTCGCGCGCGCCCGGGCGAGGGCGGACTCGAGATCCGCGATGGTCTTGGCGGGCTCCGCCGAGGCTCCGGGCTCTCGCGTGGGCCACGAAGTCGATGGTGACTCGGGTTCCGCGCTCCCGAGTCGGCGAGGAGGTTGTTGAAGGGGCGCCGCCACGAGCCTGCTGAAGGCGGTTGATGCAGCCAGAACCCGTGGTTGTCGAGCACCACGATCACGATCGGCAGCCCCATGGCGACCGAGGTGGCGATCTCGGAGTTCATCATCAGATAGCTGCCGTCGCCGACCATGACGAAGACCTCGCGATCGGGCTGCGCCATCTTCACGCCGAGGCCGCCGGCGATCTCGTAGCCCATGCACGAGATAGCCGTACTTCGAGTGGTAGCCGCCGGGATGCTGCGCGCGCCAAGCTTGTGCAGCTCGCCCGGGCAGGCCGCCTGCGGCGCAGACCTACCACATCGCATCGGCCCGGCCGCACGGTTGCACTGCGCCGATCACCTGCGCCTCGGTCGGCGGCGTCGTCTCGACCGCCCGGTGGCGTCGTCGACGCGCGGTTCCAGTCGGCCGTCCAGGCGGCGTGCCGTCGCGCGCCAATCGCCCGGCGCGCGCCAGCCGCTCCAGCGCGGCTGGCGAGATCGTCGAGACGCTCGGCGCGCGTCGGCACGAGCGGCAGCGGCGCGCCGTGCTTGGCCGGCGTCGAAGGCGGCGCGATGTTGAGACCGATCAGGCGCGTGGTCGGGATGCTGGAGCAGCGCCCGCGAGCCCGTGGTGAAGTCCTGACAGTCGCGTGCCGACAGCGAGAATCACATCCGGCCTCGGCGGCAGCGCGTTCGCCGGCGCTCGATGCCGGTCACGCCGAGCGACCCGACCGCGAGGCATGGTTCCAGGCGAGCGCCCCTTGCCCGGCCTGGGTCTCGGCGACCGGGACATCGTGGCGCTCGGCGAGCCGGCCGGCACGGCTCTCGGTCGCGGCACGAGTAGTGGACACCGCCTGCCGGCGATGATCGAGCGGCCGCCGGGCCAGGCGGAGCCGCTCGACCGCCGCCGCAAGCTCGCCGGCATCGCAGGCCGGGCCGGCGCGGACGCGTGGACGTGCGGGCTCGAAGAAGCGCGCGGAAACTCCGAAGGCCTCGGCCTGAACATCCTGGGGCAGCGCGAGCGTGACCGGGCCGCAGCTCGCCGGGATCGGTCAGCACTTCGAACGCCGCCGGCAGACTCGCCATGAGCTGTTCCGGGCGCACGATACGATCCCAATCAGCGCGAGACCGGCCGGAAGCAGTCGTTGGCGCTGATGGTGGCGATCCCCGGAAGTCCTCGACCTGCTGGAGCACCGGATCGGGCTGGCGGCTACGCGAGAGACGTCGCCGGGGAGGAGCAGGACGGGAAGCGCGATTGACGTGGGCGACCGCCGCCGCCGTCACCATGTTCGTGGCCCCGGCCCGATCGAGGTCGTGCAGGCCATGAAGCGTCGGCGACGATGAGCCTTGGCAGAACGCGATGGCAGCGTGAGCCATTGCCTGCTCGTTGTGGGCCTGGGCGTGGGCAGCTCGGCGCGGGCGGCATGAGGGAGGGCCTCACCGAGCCCGGCGACGTTGCCGTGGCCAAAGATCGCGAACACCGGCCACCAGCGTCGTCTCCGCGCCGTCGACCTCCGTCCGCTGGGCGCTGAGATAGCGCGAGCGCCTGCGCGGTCGTCAGCCGGGCGTCTCCGTGGCCGGATCTCCTCCAGCAATTTCAGGCTACTATAGCGCGGCCGAGGGGCCCTCGGCTCCGGCGTGGGGACCGGGCCTGCGGCAGAGAGAGCGAATGCCGCGCATCAAGATCGGTGTCGTCGGTTGCGGGCTGATCGCCCAGATGATGCACCTGCCCCATCTGCGCGAGCTCGCCGATTCGTACAGAAGTCGTCGCGCGCTCTGCGACGTGTCACCGGCGACCCTGAAATACGTCGGGGACCACCACGGCATCCGGCGCCGCCACGCCGATTATCGCGACCTGCTCAAGGAGGACATCGAGGCCGTCGCTGTTCTCAGCGCGGACTCTCATGGCCAGGTCATCGTCGACGCCCTGCGGGCGGGCAAGCACGTCTTCACCGAGAAGCCGATGTGCTACACCCTGCGCGAGGCCGACGCGATCATCGACACCCAGACGCGCGCGGGCACTGTCTGCCTGGTCGCCTACATGAAACGCTACGATCCCGCTGTCCGCTACGCGGCTCCGCTCATTCAACGGCTTCCCGATCTTCAGGCGATCCAGATCACCGTGCTCCATCCCTCCGAGGCGAATCAGATCGGCCACCACGACCTGCGCCGGTTTGCGGACGTCCCGGACGAGGCGGCGGCCCGCCTCCGCGGCGAGCAAGATCGCTTGATTCGCGAGGCGATCGGCGACTTCACGTCGCTCGAGCGCCGCGTCTTCGCGGGCAACCTGCTCTCACGCTGGTCCACGACATCAGCCTGCTGCGGGGTTGTCGGGCGATCCGTCGGAGGTGCTCTTCACCGACGTGTGGGCGGAGGGCGGCAGTCTGATGACGTGTCTCCGGTACCCCTCGGACGTGCGCGCCACGATCAGCCTCCATTACCTGCGCGACCTCGCGCACTACGAGGAGTCGGTGCTGTACCTCGGGCGGGGTGATCGGGTGCGGCTCGTGTTCCCGTCGCCGTTCTTCCGCAACATGCCGACCGAGGTCGTCGTGGAAGGGATGGAGGACGGCCGGCCCTTCGAGAAGCGGGTGACCGCGTCCATGAAGGAGGCGTTCAAGGGAGGAGCTCGTGCACTTCGCCGAATGTGTCGGCCACGGCCTGACACCCGAGACTCCGCCGTCCGAGGCTCGAGGCGACGTCGCGCTCCTTCACCGGATCTTTCACGCGCTCAAGCGCCCGCTGGTGGGATGAGCAACCGCCGGGCGACGGCTGGGAGGATCGTCCATGAAGCTCGGGTGCATCTGCGGCTTCCCTAGACGCGCGCCGCCTACCTCCAGGTGCTCCGACGGACCGCCGCCGATCTCGCCTCGCCATCATCGGGGTCGGCGTCCACAACGACTTCGGCCGCGCCGCCACCACCTGGCGTCAAAGCGAGATCGCCAAAGGTGAGCAATGGATCGAGGTCGCCGAAGCGCTCGGCGCGCCTCAGGTGCGGGTCTTCGCCGGACACCCCGAAGGGCGGGCCAGCGAGCGCTGGCCGGCGATGATCGCGGCGCTCCGCGAAGTGGCGGACTTCGCCACCCGGGCCGGGCTGCGCCTTGGCCTCGAGAACCACAATCACAGGCGCCTTCACGCAAACGGCCGACGATCAGCTTCGTGTGCTCGGGGACGTCAACCATCCCGCCCTCGGTCATCTCCTCGACACCGGCAACTACGTCGACGGATGGCCCTCGGTCGAGCGGACGGCGCACCTCGCCGTCCACGTCCACGCGAAGTTCTGGCAGGTCGCCCTCGACGGCGCCGAGCCCAGCATCGACTACCCGAAGCTCATCGCGATGCTGCGCTGGCGGAGCTACGCCGGATGGATCAGCTTCGAGTACGAGGCCGCGGAGGACGAGGCCACCGGCATCCCCGCGCGCTCGCCTACCTGAGGCGGGTCCTCGACGCCTAGGGTCGACCGAGCCGTCTCGAGGATCTCAGGAAGAAGGACAGGCTTCGCGCACGAGCGCGGGTCGATCGGCGACGGCTCAGGCTTCCAGGACGGCGCGATCTTGCTCATCGCCGCCAGGAACTCCGGCGAGGTGAGCAGGAGCCGCCGCGCGACCTGTCGCAGCAGCGTCACCTGCGGGCGCGGCAGCGAGAACGACGTGGCCAGGCCCTTCCAGGCAGTCGCTGCAGCGGCAGGTCGTCGGTCACCTTGTCGAAGGCCAGCTCGACCGCGTGGAACTCCACCTCGGCCGCGGAGCTCGAACGGTATCTGAAACGCGGGACACTGCTCCTTGGCGAGCTGCTCGCACGCCTCGAAGCTCTCCAGCTCGGACGTTGAGCTGCCGGAAGTGCTCGGCGATGAGCTGCACGGTCTCGAACGAATAGTTGCCCATCGGTCCCGTCGTCACGAGCCCCATGACACCGGCGAGGCCGGGCGGGCTCTCGCGCGTATCCCAGCTCGGGATCGCGCCCGGTCTTCGCGTTGGCGGCGATGACCAGCACCCGCTGGATCTTTCGGTCGTTGATCTTGCTGAAGACGCTCCACGCGCTGTCCTGACCGCTCAGCGCGACGTAGGGACCGCGCAGGCCGATGTTGTCCGCGAGCCCGCCGTCGAGCAGGTGGACGATAGGGCCGGGTCTTCACGTGCGTCGCGATACGAGATCAGGTTCCGCGCGAGCGCCAGCCGCCGCGGCTGGTCGACAGACTTGAGCGCCGTGGGCGAGCCAGGTCGGCGCGCGAAACGTGCTCGCACGGGTTGCTCGGGTCCTCCGGCTTCCCGGGTAGTTGTGGAGCGTCATCGGGCTCAGGAGAATCGGGAACGCGGACGACGCGGCCACCGCGCGCGCCACCGGCACGCTGGACAGATCGGAGCAGAGCAGGTCGAACTGGTCCTGCGTGAACTCGAAGCGCGCGCCGAGCGTCATGTCGGTGGCGTTGAGCAGCACGTAGGGCCGCCCCCGCGCTTCCTGCAGCAACGTGGCGAAGGTCGCGCGCGCCGAAGATCGTCCTCGTCGTAGAGATCGGCGGCCATGTCGATCCGGCTATAGTCGCTCCGCATCAGCCGAAACCAGTTCCACGGCGCCAGCGCGCGGCGGCACCAGCTTGCCCTGGATGTTGCGATAGAGAAAATCGCTCCTCGAACCGCCTGAACCCCTCGGTCCCGAACAGCGCGTAGTGCGCGGCCGTGAAGCTGCCGCCCGACACCGAGGAGATCACGTCGACGTCCTCGAGGAGCGACCGCGCTGGCGCCGGCGGCCCGCTGGTAGATCACGCTCTGGAGCCCTTCCAGCAGCCCGTACGAGAACGCAGCGGCCCGCGTGCCGCCGCCGGAGAAGGCGAGAATCACGAAGAGCTCCTGCTCCTGGCCGTCGCCGCGCACGTTCGCGTAGCGATACCCGCCGGTCGCCGTAGGCCGTCAGGCGCGGATTGACCGGCCCCGCGCAGCCGGCGAGTCGCGACGAGCGCGACGGCGGCGGCGAGGCCTCGGCCACCCGCGCTCAGCACTTCCTGAACTCGACGCGGAAGGGATTGAGGATCGGCCGCTCCGGCACGTCGAGCGTCTGCGTCGGCGGCTGCATCGTCGCCCCGGCCGCCCAGGCGGAAGACGTGGGACCCCGCGTTGACGTACAGCGCGCGCGGTCTTCCGCTGGCGGCCTGTGCTGCTCCCCTGCGGCTGATCGTCGATGAAGACATCGCGCGGCTCGGGAAACAGGACGATGACGAAGCTCATGACGATCCTCCGGCAAGACTCTAGCGCATTCCGGAAAGCCGATATCATCCCGGCAACAGACCTTCACTTCGACGACGGAGCTTGTGATGGGCAAGGCAATCGAGGAGCTGGCGCACTTCGCGGCGGGCACGCCGTGGAGGCGATCCCCAGGGCCGTTCACGAGCACGCTAAGTTGGTGCTGCTGGACACGCTTGGGCGTGATCCTGGCGGGTTCGCTCCAGCCCGAGGTCGCCGACGTGCGCGGCGCGACTCACCGCGACCGGCGGGCTGGGGGCGACGGTCTACGCGCCGGGCTGGCCGAGCGACGGACCCGCGCACGGCGGCTCTGCTCAACGGACTGGCGGGGCGCTCGATCGAGCTGTGCGAAGGACATCGCTACGTTTCCTGCCAGGGCGCCGTGCAGGTCTTGCCGACGGCGCTGGCCAGCGCCGAATGGCTGGAGCGCTCCGGCCGGGAGACGCTGGCCGCACTGATCTTCGGCTACGAGGTCGCCGCGCGACTCGGCGCCGGACTGACGGCCCGGCCGCTCGCGCATCAAAACGGCCAGGCGCCGCTTCTGGGCGCGGTGGCGGCCGGCGCGCGGCTACGTGGACTGACCGGCGAGCAGACGAGCCTCGCGCTCCGGATCGGCGCGATCCTCGTCCTCACGCCCGGCTACACCAACGCGGTGGCGGGCGCGACCGCGCTGAACGTCGCCGGAGGGATGAGCGGCTTCGCCGGAGCCCTGGCGCCGGAGCTGGCGCTGGCCGGCGTCGCCGCGCAGCCGAACGCCATCGAGGAGGCCTTCGGCCAGCTGGTCGGCGACGGGTTCCGGCCCGAGGCCGTGACGGAAGAGCTCGGGCAGCGCTGGGAGATCGCCCGCAACTATTTCCGGCTACGCGCCTGCTGCAACCCGATCTACACGGCGCTGGACGCGCTCGAGGACATCCTCGCCGACGCTTCGACCCGATCCCGGCCAGCATCGAGCGCATCGACGTGGCGACCTACCGCTTCGCCGCGAACATGCGCGAGCCCGACCCGCCGAACTACTTCGCGGCGAAGTACTCGCTGCCGCACGCGGCCGCCGCGCTGGTCCTGCGAGGCGATGCGGGGTATCACGCCTTCACCGACGACAGTCGTTCGCGATCCCGCCGATCGCGGCCTTCCGCCGGCGGGTCACGGTCCGCGAGGATCCCGAGCTCAGCGCGCAGGTGCCGCGACTCAAGCCGGCGCGGGTGACCGTCACGTTGACCGACGGCCGCCAGGTGACCCGGCTGCGCGAGAGCGCCCGCGGCGATTACCAGGATCCGTACGGGGACGACGAGATCCGGTCGAAATTCCGCGGAGCTGGCGGGCATGGTGCTGAGCGCCGCCGGGGTGGAGCACGTGGAGGCACTCGTCGATCGGCTCGACACCGTGCCGCGTCTGGGAGACCTCGTCGCCGCGGTGCGAGCGGATCGCGGCGCTTAGCCTGCCGGGAGCGGGCCGAACGCGGGCGGCGGAACGCGGCGCTTCGAGGCGGCTTCAGTACGCCGAGGCGATCTTCAGCAGGACGTCCTCGCGGCCCGGCTCGGCCCGGAACACCAGCGAGAAGGGCAACCCGGGCGCCGGAATCGTGGTCGGCGCGTCGGACGGGACCGGCACGTAGCGCGTGCCGTCCGGACTCAGCGCGAAGACCGGATCGTAGACGGTCGTCACGTAGCCCGCCGGGATCAGGACCTCCGTCAATCCCGCGTTCGGCCCGTACATCGTCTCCGGCCGCAAATTGCCGGGCAGGCCCGGCTGGTAGGCGCCGCCGATCTTTCCCGGTGGAAACGGCGTGTGCAGGCGCACCGAGCGCGTCCAGGCGGTTCTCGAGCAGGACCATCATGTCCACCCGGCGCAGCAATTCGCGGAGCATGATGCGCTCGTTGACGCCCTGCCGCCCGCCGAGGGGATTGCGCGGGTCGCGTCACCTCTTCCCAGTTTCTGAAGGCCGCGCGCCCGTCGTCGCCCCAGAACTTCGACCGCGCGTTGAGCGTCGCGAAATCGGCGAGCGTCTCCGGTGAATCCGCGCGCCTTCCAGTCCTCGGCGCGGCGGCTCAGGTATTGCGGCACGTGGAACCGGAACGCCATCGCGAGCTCCTGCTCCTGGACGGTCGCGATGTCGAGGTTCGCCGGCGGCGCGATGCGTCCCTCCGCGAGCGCGACGCAATAGTCGATCGGCTGCATGGTACCCGTGCCGAAGATCTTGCCGGGCATGAACTCGGTCGGCACGATCGCCGCCGCGAATTCCTTGAACAGGGGCCGCCCGTCGCGTCCGAGCCGGAACAGCAGGTCGGGCATGATGAGGGCACCAGCCGCGCCAGCGCTCGCCGGAAATCCGTCGTCATGGCCTCGACGTCGGGATCCCGCTTCCACAGGGGATCGGACGACTCCACGAGCGTCGCCCCCAGCCGGCCGCCGAGGATCGTCTTGATCTCCCTGGCGGCGGCGGTGACGATCGGCTCCTCGGTCTTCGAGCCCGGCGGGTACACCATCGACTCCCGGACGATGCCGATGCGCATGCCCGCGAGCGCGCCCGGCGTCCCCGACGTCCTCGCGTGGCTCGCGTACGGCGTGCTCAGCACCGACGAGCGCGGCACGGTCGTGTAGGGATCCCGCGGGTCGTAGTAGCCCTCGACGTCGGATCCTTCAGGGCGTCGAGGACCTTGGCGCAATCGGCGATCGTGCGGCAGAGGATGCCGCTGCGATCGCAATAGATGTCGGCGCCGATGGCGCCGCCGTTGAATCCCGAGCATCGACTTGTGCGGAAGGATGAGCGCCACCGCGTTGTGGTTGGCCGGGCCGCGACAGGACGCCCGTGTCTCCTCGCCGAGGCTCGCCATGACGAGATTGGCGCTGACCGACACGCCGCGAGCCCGAGCTCGAGGCCGAGCGAGGCCGAGCGCGTCGTGTCGTAGGGAGTTCGCCGGGATTGCCGCCCCAGGTGCTGCGCTGGTAGCCCAGCGTCGACGGCAGCACCTTGTCGGGCGCGTGGCGGCCGCCGGGTTCCCCGCCCGCCCGTTGTATTCGGTGTTGACGGCCTTGGCGAAGATGATCGCGCCCTTGTTGCGGAGCTGCTCGACCAGCACGTGATCGCGCGCCGGGAAGTCGATGTCGTAGCGGGCGTCGCCGCCGGCCGTCGGTTCGCATGTCCTTCGTGTCGAACGGGTCCTTGAACGAGAACACGACGCCGTACATCGGCATCTTCTCGAGATCGGGATTGCGTCCGTACGTCGCGTCGAGCTCGGCCGCGCGCTCGAGGGCGTCCGGGAGCCTGCGGAACATCTCGCACACGGGCGGCGCGCCCGGCGGGAGCGGCCCCGCCGACGGGTGGCGGTCGAAGTCGCCCCGGCAGGTCACCGAGCGCTCGCCGCGAATGTTGAGGGTCGCGAGCGCATTCAGCCTGCCCGGCATCCGGCTTGCCGACGATCATCCCGAACTGCTGCATGCACGCCGGGATCGGACGACGTCGCCTCCATGCGCCCGTACTCGAGGGCCGGCCCCTGGTACTTGTGGAGGTCGGGCAAGACGCGTGGAGGCCTTGACCGTCTCCGCGGGGAAGCGCAGCGCGCGCCATCGCCGCGCACGGCGCCCCTCGCTTCCGGGACCGGGGCTCCATCTTCCGTGACGAGCAGGCTGGCCACCCCGTTGTAGGCGCGCACGCGGTCGATGTAATGCTGAACGACCGCGGCGCAGTGTCGTCCGCCCCGACCTGGATGGCCGCGTGCAGCTCCTCGATCGTCGCCTCGTCCACGCGAAACGGCCTGTCCTGTGCGCCGGGTCCTGTCACGACGTCACCCCCTGGATGGCGCTCCGAAGAATAGTGTAGCGGTCCCCCGGTGTCGATCCCTGCCCTTCCCGTTCGACTCATAGATGGCGACCCGAGTCGCCGGACACCCATGAATACAAGACGAAGGAGATGACGACATGGAAATGACCACTCCGCAAAGAGAGCACCGGTGGCTGGAGCGGTTCATCGGCGAGTGGACGTCCGAGACCGAGATGAGCATGGAGCCCGGCAAGCCCGCCGAGAAGTGCCACGGGACCGACACCGTGCGGTCGCTCGGAGGTCTCTGGATCCTGGCCGAGGGTCAGGGCGAGATGCCCGGCGGCGGCCCCGTGTCGATGGTGCTGACGCTGGGCTACGACCCGCAGCGGAAGCGATTCGTGAGCACGTGGATCGGGTCGATGATGACCCACCTCTGGGTACGAGGGCTCCCTCGACGCGGCGGACCGGGCGCTCACGCTCGAGACCGAGGGCCCGAGCATGGCCGCGCCCGGAGTCGAAGATCGCGAGGTACCGTGACGTCATGGAATTCAAGAGCAATGACCACCGGGTGCTGACGTCCCACACGCTGGGCGAGGACGGCGTCTGGCATCAGTTCATGACCGTGCACTATCGGCGAAAGAAGTAGCGGACTCGGGGGCGCGGCGGCCTCGGCGGCTCTGCTAGACTCGCCCTGGTGCGCACGCCCTCATCCCGCTCGCGGCCGTCCGCCGTTCCATCACGAGGTCATCCGGTGCTTGACCGGCGGGCGTTCATCGCCATCGCGGGGGCCGGTGTCCTCGCCACGCCGCTCACCGTCGGCGCGCAGCCGGCGGGAAAGGTCTATCGCGTGGCGCTCCTGGTTCACGGCGGCCCCGCGGTGAGCGGCCTGGTCCAGGTGTTTCGAAACAGTCTCCGCGACTTCGGCTACGTCGAAGGCCGGAATCTCCAGCTCGAGGTTCGGCTGGTCGAGCGACACGAGGCTCTTCCCGACGCGGCCGCCGAGCTCGTTCGCCTCGGCGTGGACGTCATCACGGCCGGGACCACGCTGCCAGGCCTCGCCGCCAAGCGCGCCACCAGCACGATACCGATCGTCCTCATCGCGTCCGCCGACCCGGTCCACGCCGGGCTCGTGGCCAGCCTCGCGCGTCCCGGCGGGAACGTTACCGGCAACGCCGCGCTCACCCCGGAGCTGAGCGGCAAGCAGCTCGAGCTGCTCCGAGAAGCGATGCCCCGCCTCTCACGGGTGTCCGTTCTCTGGAACAGCGCGAACCCCGCCAACACGCCGGTCATGCGAGAGACCGTGATCGTCACCACGCGCCTGGGCATGAAGCTCGACCTGGTCGATCTGCGCGCGCCCGATCAGATCGAGGACGCCCTGGCCGCGGTCGTCCGGCACCGCGCGGACGCGCTGCTGATCATGCCCGAATCGGCGTTCTTCGCCCACGCGGCGCGCATCAACGAGGTTGCGATCAAGCACCGCTTCCCCACGATCGCGCTCATCCGCGAGTTCACGCAACGGGGAAGCTTGATGTCCTACGGGCCGAGCATCCCCGACCTCGTCAAACGGTCAGCCGCGTTCGTCGACAAGATCCTCAAGGGCGCGAGTCCGGCCGATCTGCCGATCGAGCAGCCCACCAAGTTCGAGCTCGTCATCAACTTGAAGACCGCCAAGACGCTCGGCCTGACGATCCCGGAGCCGCTGCTCGTGCGAGCGGACGAGCTCATCCAGTGACGAGCCGCGGGCGCGCCGCGGCCGCGAGCCGGATGCTACAATGCGCCCCTCCAGACGGGAGAAGCTCGCCGCCGGCGACCGGGCGGCAGCTGATTGAAGCGTCCGCCAAACGGGGCAAGGCCGGGAGGTTCAGATGGCAGACAGGATTCGCGTAGGAATCGTCGGGGCAACCGTGACGCAGGGGGCAGCCACTGGGGGGCCAACGCGCACGTGCCCGCCCTGAAGGCGTTGCCCAGCTACGAGCTGAGGGCCGTCTGCACCTCGCGTGAGGACACCGCCAAGGCCTCCGCCGCGGCGTTTGGCGCCGAGCGGGCGTTCCACCGGTTCAGCGACATGGCGGCGCATCCCGAGGTCGATCTGATCGTCGTCTGCGTGCGAGTGCCCGGGCATCGGGAGCTGGTCATGGCCGGCCTGCAAGCCGGGAAGCCGGTCTTCTGCGAGTGGCCGCTCGGCGCCAATCTCGCCGAGGCGGAAGAGATGGCCGGGCTCGCCCGCCAGCGCTCGTTGAAGAGCATGGTCGGCCTGCAGGGACGCAGCGACCCGACGATCCTGTACGCGCGCGACCTCGTCCAGCGGGGCTACATCGGCGAGGTGCTCACGGCGAGCCTGAACACCTCGGCCCAGGCCCAGCTGCAGCGTGGCCCCGGCCGCATCTGGCAGGGTGTGCGCACCAACGGCGCCAACACGCTGACCATCGCCGGCGGTCACGCCATCGACGCGATGTGCGCCGTGCTCGGCGAGTTTGCCGAGATCTCGGCTCGCGTGTCGACGCGAATCCCCGAGTGGCGCACGATGGAAGGCAAGCCGGTTCCGGTCGATTCGCCGGACAGCATCAACGTCATCGGCCGCATGGTGAGCGGCGCCGAGGTCACGGTGAACGTGGCCGCCGTTCCCTCGAATCCCGGCGGCAATCGTCTGGAGATCTACGGGCGCGAGGGCGCGCTGGTCATCCGGGCCGATGGCGCGCTCAGCCTCGGCCCCAACCAGATGCACGCGGGCAAGGGCAAGGAGGCCATGGCGCCGATGCCCGTGCCGGCCAAGTACCGGGTCGTTCCCGAAAGCGCGCCGGCCGGCCAGCCGTACAACGTCGCGCAGGCGTACGCGCGCGCCGCCGACGCTCTGCGCGGTGGTGGGCCCTTCGACGCCGACTTCAACCTCGCCGTCCAGCGCCACAAGCTGATCGACGCGATCGAGCGGTCCTCCGCCACGGGGCGGTCGGTGAGAGTTGAGCTGATCCGGCCGCCACGATGGAAGACATCTACTGCTTCGCCGGCAACCCGCTGGATCGGGTCAGCGAGCGGCGGGACGACCGCGACTGGATCGCCGCGCTGCTCGGCGACCCGCAGACGCGCATCCTGGCGCTGCGCGACCTGAAGCCGTTCACGCGCGCCACGGCGGCGCCGGCGCTCGACTGGCAGCCGGTGGCGCCGTGGCGCGACCACATCGACGCGGGCGCCCAGCTGATCTTTCTCGGCCTCGGCGACGGGCGCGCGCACTTCGCGATCGATGCGACCGGCGCCAGGGTCACGCCCGCCGTCGACACCGAGCCGCTCGACGTGCGCGCGCTCGCGCCGGCCCTCGCCACCGGCGAGGCGGCGATCCTCGCCGAGGCCCGATGCCTGCCTCGACTGGCACGCCCGCCATCGCTTTTGCGCCCAGTGCGCATCGCCGACGAAGGTGGGGTCCGCCGGCTGGGTGCGGCGCTGCCCGGAGTGCCGGGCGTCGCACTTCCCGCGCACCGATCCGGTCGTGATCATGCTCGCCATCCGCGGCGATCGGGCCCTGCTCGGCCGCAACCGTCGGCGCGCCGGCGCCCGGTTCTCGTGCCTGGCCGGCTTCGTCGAGCCCGGTGAAACCCTGGAGGAGGCGGTGCGCCGCGAGGTGCGCGAGGAGTCAGGTATCCGGTGCGGCCGCGTGCGCTACCTGGCCGCGCAGCCCTGGCCGTTCCCGTCGAGCCTCATGATCGGATTTCTCGCGGAGGCCCTGACCGAAGAGATCACGGTCGACCCCGAGGAGCTCGCCGAGGCGCGCTGGTTCCATCGCGACGAGATCCGGGAGATGGTGGCGCGCGCCGCCGCCGGGACCGACGATCCGACGCGGGCGTCGCTGCCCGCGCCCGTCGCGATCGCGCATCATATCTGCCGGCGCTGGTCGAACGGGCTCGACAGCTTGTGAGCAAACCTTGACTTCGGCGGCACGTCCGCTCTAGGTTCGGGTTCCAATAACACCGCAAACATCGTCGTTGCCCCGGGCCGTATCCACCCGCACCCCCGGAGACGCGCCCCGGAGGGAGGACGTCATGAGTCATCTCCTGAGCTTCCTGATCGCAGCGGTCGTGTCGTTGAGTCTCGTTGCCTCCGCGTGGGCGGACAACGAACGCCGCGCCGGAGAGCCCGAGAAGCTCGGCCGGGTGCACTTCAAGACCTCGTGCACGCCGGAGGCACAGAAGCAATTCGAGCGGGCGCTCGCCATGCTGCACTCGTTCTTCTTTCCCGAGACCGTGAAGGCCTTCGTGGCGATCCCCACCACGGACCCGAAATGCGCCATCGCCTACTGGGGCATCGCCATCAGCCAGCGCCCGAATCCGCTCGTCGGACCATTCGACGCCGCCACGCTCAAGCGCGGCCTCGACGCCATCGAGAAGGGTGAGGCCATCGGGCCGAAGACCCAGCGCGAGCGCGACTGGCTGGCGGCCCTCAAGGAGTTCTACAAGGACTACGACAAGGTCGACCAGGACACGCGCACGAAGAACTACGAGAAGGCGATGGAGCGGCTCACCGTCAAGTACCCGGACGACGTCGAGGCGAAGGTCTTCTACGCCCTCGCGTTGAACGAGACATTCGACCACAAGTCCATGGAGCCGCTGCTGAAGGCCATCAAGATCCTCGGAGCCGATCGACAAGAAGTACCCGGATCACCCGGGCGTCACGCACTACCTGATTCACAGCTACGACTTCCCGCCCATCGCCCAGCGCGGCGTGCCCGCCGCCAACAAGTACGCGCAGATCGCGCCCTCGGCGCCCCACGCCCAGCACATGCCCTCGCACATCTACTCGATGGTGGGGATGTGGGAAGAGTCGGTGAAGTCGAACTGGCGCTCGGTGGCCGTGGCGAACGACTACGTCGCCAAGGCCAAGCTCGACGGCACGCTGGGCGGTGTCCCGCACGCGTACGACTTCATGGCCTATGCCTATCTGCAGATGGGCCAGGACATGAAGGCCCGGGCCCTCATCCCGGACACGATGGCGATCAAGAAGCTCATCGGCGTGCCCCTGGCGGGCTCGACGGCGCGCGCGGCGGTGCCGGCGCGGTACATGCTGGAACGCCAGGACTGGCAGGGGCGCGGCGCAGCTCCAGCCGCTCGGCACCGGCTATCCGATGGCCGAGGCGATCACGCACTTCGCCCGAGCCATGGGCAACGCCCGCAGCGGCGACACCGCGGCCGCCCAGGCGGACATCGAGAAGCTCAAGGAGCAGCAGGCGGCGCTGGAGAAGGCGGGCCAGGGCTACTGGGCCGGCCAGGTCGAGATCCAGGTCCTGGGCGCCCAGGCCTGGACCGCTCAGGCGCAGGGCAACAAGTCCGACGCGATCAAGCTCATGCGCGCGGCGGCCGACCTCGAGGACGCCAGCGAGAAGCACGTGGCCATGGAGAACCGGCTCTATCCGATGCGTGAGCTGCTCGGCGACATGCTGATGGCGCAGGGCGAGTCGGTGGCCGCCCTGAAGGAATACGAGACTTCGCTGAAGAACGCGCCGATGCGGCTGCGCGGCTTCTACGGCGCGGCCAAGGCTGCCGAGGTTCTCGGGCGACGCAGAAAAAGGCGCGCGAGTACTTCGAGAAGCTCGCCAGGCTCACGCGGAACTCGGACGGCGATCGGTCTGAGCTGCGCGAGATGAAGCAGCGGCTCGCCAGCCGGTAGCGGTGATCGGCGTCAGGATCTCCGCCGGTCTGTTCGGCATCGGTCTGCTTGGGCTCGGCCTCGCCCTGCTGCCGGGCACGACCGTCGCCGATCCGAATGACGAGGAGCCGAAGGAGGGACAGGCTCGACCCGGACTATGCGGCGGGGAAGGCGGCCATCGCGGCCAAGGACTGGAATGGCGCGATCCGGTCGCTTTCCTCAGCCGCGCCTCCGCGACACGCGCAACGCCGGACATCGAGAATTACCTCGGCTACGCCTATCGCCAGAGCGGCCAGCTCCAGCCCGCCTTCACGCACTACCAGAAGCGCGCTCCAGCTCAATCCCCGCCATCGCGGCGCTCACGAAGTACATCGGCGAGGCGTACCTGATGGCCAACAACCTGGCCAAGGCCGAGGAGCATCTGGCCGCCCTGCAGCGGATCTGTCTCATCCCCTGCGAGAGAATACGAGGACCTCAAGAAGGCCATCCGCCGACTCACCGGGCGCGCGCGGCGAAGTAGGCGCGGGCGCGACATGATCGTCTTCGGACGGCGCGTCGTCGCCGCCCTGGCGCTGATGGCGCTCGCCTTCGCGAGGCCTCGCCCTCCCGGCCGGCGCGAGCAGCGTAGCGGAGCTCGAGGGCTCCTGGGCCGTCGCGCGTGCGACGATGAACGGCGAGCCCGGACGGACGGCAAGGTGCTGAACGCCACGTGGACGTTCCGGGAACCGAGCTCGTCGTGCAGACCGCGCGCGGCGAGCGGCTGCGCTCGGCGCTGTCCTTCGACGCGACCGCAAATCCGCCGGCGTTCCACATCACTCCTCTCAGCCCGACGGGCGGCCAGCGGCCGCTCTGGATGATCTGGGCGCGCCGCGGCGACGAGCTGGACGTGGCCTTCTACGACGGCATCGATCAGCGTCCGGTGGACTTCGGACCCCGGCGCAAGCTGGTCGTGCTCACGCTCGTGCCGGCGATCGCCGCGCCGACCCGACCGCGCTCGACCCGTGCAAGATCCTTCGCAAGGCGGGCGTCGACCGACTGCTCGGCGGTCCGACTACGAGCGCAGCCGCCACAGCAGCGTCCCGCGTCCTCCCCCGGCTCGAGCTGCGCGCTCGATCGCACCGATGGCTCCAGCCGTCGATTACCCTGACGCTCGTCGGCCCGCCGGCCGGCCCTGAATATGCCGCCGCCGCGCGCAAGGAAGCGCTGGCCAATCGCCGCATGCAGATCGAGGACGAACCTCGCTTGGAGCCGGCGCCCTTTTCAGCCGCCAGCGGCTGGACCGTCGTCGTGGTCGCGGACAGGCGCGGAGCGGCGAGCAATACGTAACTGAACGGCGCATAC
>ERZ1370068.1916-contig-11870_pt1 | contig 87699 bp, 104 predicted proteins | sample MGYA00561227_ERZ1370068 | MGnify/ENA primary metagenome ERZ1370068 (study PRJEB38410, sample SAMEA6850437) | metagenome | study: Metagenomic assessment of the ecological functions of the soil: analysis of the soil microbiota associated with the...
GGTGGCCCGCGCCGTTCCGGTTACACGTATTGCTTTACCTGATTCTTTGAGCGTCATGTCGAGAATCTGGCTCGCGCCGGCGGTTTGCCTCCCGTCGGACGTTGCGATCACGTGGATCGTCTTGTTCGGATGCTTGTCGGCCTGAGCGAGCATGTACCGGCGGACAATACCGCCTGCTGGGTCGAATCGCCCGTGCTGTCGTTCACTTTGCCAGCGCTCGCCGCCAGGGGAATCCCAAGCACGAGCACGGCCGCCATCATCGTGACGAGGCCGCGTCCACCCTTGCCCCAAAGAAAGCGCATTCCGGGCGCGAATCGTCGCTGTTACCTGTCCCCCAGAGCGCACTCGAGCGGGTCTGGCCAGCAGGTCTTCCGTTCCTCCAGCATTGCCATCCTTCCTCTCACCGCCGCAGCGGGTCCGCATTTGCCGCAGAAGCGCAACGCTCCTCGCCGCGCAGATCGAACCTGGCGCAACGTATTTGCCCTTTCAGAGGCGCGACGCGGCATCCCCGCCCGGGTGAGGCGCGCCGGTTCCCCATCCGGGTGATCAGAGGCTCGAGGCTGGTAGCGTTTGAGCCCGTGAAGCCCCTCGTTGACCGGCTTCATCTTTTCCCGGATTACCTCAACGTCTGCGAAACCGCAGCAGCATCGCCGATGCTCGGCGCCGGGCCACCTGGCAGGCGGCTATCAGCTGGAGGTTCGGGCTCTCGGTGCAGGCGCCGAGGTCAAACCCGGTGACCACGATCTCTTCTACGTCGGCGGCGGGCAGGATCGCGAGCAGGCGCTGATCGCGCCCGATCTCGCGGCTCGCGGCCGCGCTGCGCCGCGATGCCGTCGCCGGCGCCGCGGCGGCGCTGGCGGTGTGCGGCGGGTACCAGCTGCTCGGGCGTTTCTACCGTGACCGCGGCGGCGGCGAGATGGCGGGGGCCGGCGTCCTGCCGCTGCAGACGGTGGCGGGCGAGCGGAGGATGATCGGCGACGTGCTGCTCGAGAGCGAGCTCGAGCCGGGCGTCGATGCGGACGATGGCCGGGCTTCGAGAATCACGCCGGCCGGACGATCCTCGACGCCGGCGCCGAGCCGCTGGGGCGGGTCGTGGCTCGGGCTTCGGCAACGACGGAGAGAGCGGGCTTCGAGGGCTGCCGCCTGGGCCGCGCGCTCGGCACCTACACTCCATGGACCCGCTGCTCCGCGGAACCCATGGCTCGCCGACTGGCTGCTCGCGCAGGCGGTTGCGCCACCGAGACGGGCGATCTCTCCTCGCGTTCGAGCGCGCTCCTGACGGCTCGCAGAAACGCGAGGCCCGCAGTCTCCGCCCGCCGGGCGGCTAGCGGGCGGCGCGCTTCTAACCTCCCAGACCCGCCAGCCCACGCCCGGCACGTCCCACGGCTCACCGCGGAGCCGATGCCCAGGGTCCCACCGCCGCTTTAGTTGATGTGGGGCCGCGTCCGCCTCGGCGGATGACGATATCGGGCAACTCCGCGCTTGTCTGGAACGTGATGGCGCCGAGTTCCGTGACATTTCAGACCACCGTCGAGCGGAGCCGAGCAGGACAGGCAGGACGCGCCAGCCAGGGAGCCTTCATCTGCCCAGAGACTCCCCGTGAAACCGCGGGGTCACCCGGCCGCCAGCGCTGGACGACGAAGCGTTGGATCGGGGGATGCTAGGACGACGTCGTCGAGGTCGTCGAGACCGAACAGCCGGTGCCCGCGGACGGCCGCGTCCTGCGAGGTCGACTTCCTCGAGGCGAGCGCCCGCCGAGGTCGCCCGCGAAGATGATGTGCACGACGTGCTTGGCCGCGAAGCTCTGGACGGGCGAGATCGAGTCCGACGATCGCGACGCGGGCCCTCGACCGCACACCTCCTCGCACGATCCCGAGCTCTTCAAGAGCTCGCGCTGCAGGGCATCGAGCCAGGCTCTCCCCCGTGTTGCACGCCGCCGCCCGGAGCAGCCAGTACTCCTTGCCGGGCTTCTCGTGGCGGCAGAGCAGGCACCGGTCGTTCCAGCGCAGGAGCGCCGAGACGCGGATCCGGGCTCAGCGACCCTCGGATCGACGGCCCGTCATCGCGCGCGCGAGGAGCCGAAGCCGCGACGCCGCGCTCGCTCTCGGGCAGCTCCTCGGCCTCGACGAGCTCGAGCTGCGAGGACTTCGGAGCGACGACGAGCTGGGCGATCCGCATGCCCGGCTCGACGACGAACGTCTCGCGCGGTCGGTGTTGCAGCAGCACGACCCGGACCTCGCCGCGGTAGCCGGAGTCGATCAGGCCCGGCGCGTTGACGATCGGAGATGCCGTGCCGCGAGGCAAGCCCGGCGCGCGGCTGGACGAAGCCGGCGTAGCCCTCGGGGATCGCGACGGCGAGGCCCGTGCCGACGACGGCCGCCTCCCGGCCCGAGCGCGCGGCGCTCGCAGGCCGACAGGTCGAGGCCGGCGTCGCCCGCAGTAGGCGCGGACGGGGCAGCACGCGTCCTCGCGTGCAGGCGCTGGAATGCGGCAGCTCGATCACCGGCGCGAGCGCGCCTGCCGTCGCGCGCTCCGTCGACGAGTGAACGGCGCGAACCGCGGCAGCTCGCGCGCGCGGCAGCGTGCGCGCGAACGAGAACGCCGTCCGGCTGGTCGACCGCGCTCGCTCGATCGGCGCGCCGAGCGCGTAGAGCTCGGCGAGCGCGCCGCCCTCGTCGTACGGGACGAGCAGCATCGGACGCTTTCGAAGCGCTCGCCGAAGCGCTCCGCGACCCGCTCGCGCGAGCGCGTCGAGGCCCCTCGCCGCGTCGGCCGCCGAGACCTGCAGTGCGTCCGGGAACCGGTTGGCGAGCGCGTCGGCGCGCTCGAGCGGTCGACGAGCGTCGACCTTGTTCAGGACGAGCTCCACCGGCAGCGTCGGCGACGCCGATCTCGCCGAGCACGTCCTCGACGGCGGCGACGCATCTCGTCGAGCTCGCCGTCGGGCGCCGAGCGCGTCGACCACGTGCAGGACGAGGTCGGCGACGAGCGTCTCCTCGAGCGTGGCGGCGAAGCCCTCGACGAGCTGGGTGCGGCAGGCGCCGGATGAAGCCGACGGTGTCGGTGACCAGGTACCGTTCGGCCGTCGTGCTCGAACGCTGCGCGTCGTCGGGTCGAGCGTCTCGAAGAGCCGGTTCTCGACCGAGACGTCGGCGCCGGTGAGCGCGTTCAGGAGCGTCGACTTGCCGACGTTCGTGTACCCGGCGAGCGCGATCGGTCGGCGTCTCGCGGCGCGCGTCGCGCCTTCCGGCGGGTCGCGCGCTGGCGCCCGACGCTCGCGGAGCCGGCCGCGGAGCAGCGTGATTCGGCGGCGCGCCAGCCGGCGGTCGGTCTCGAGCTGCGACTCGCCCGGGCCGCGCGTGCCGACGCCGCCGCCGAGCCGCTCGAGGTGCTTCCACATGCCCCGCATGCGCGGCAGGTTGTACTCGAGCTGCGCGAGCTCGACCTGGAGCTTCCCCTCGGCGCGTCACGGCGTGCTGGGCGAAGATGTCGAGGATCAGCTGCGTGCGGTCGATCGACGCGCGCCTGGAGGCGCGTCCTCGAGCTCGCGCTGCTGCCGGCGATCGAGCTCGTCGTCGACGAGCAGCGACTCGGCGCCGTGGCGTCGCAGAAGGCTTCTTTCAGCTCCTCGAGCTTGCCCTTGCCGACGTAGGTGCGGGGCTGCGGCCGGGCATGCGCCGCTGGACGACCTCTGCCGACCGGCTCGACCCCCGCGGTGCGCGCGAGCTCCTGCAGCTCGCCGAGCTCGCGCTCGGCGTCGACGCCTTGCGCCAGCACGGCGAGCGACGAACCCGCGCTCGGGCTCGGCGCCCGGCGCCGGGATCCGGCTGGCGTAGCGTCATCGCCCGAGATTATGCCCGCTTCCAAGGCGGCAGAATCTCGCATGTGCGGCACGCGGAGCCAGACGGACTGGCCGAGCGTACGCTCGCGCTCGTCGACATCCCGTCGAGTCAGCCGCGCGCGAGGCTGAGGCGCACTGCGCGTATGTCCGCTGCCGGCTGCCGTTGCGACCGGTCTGCGCGAGGCGACGACGTGCTCTTCTCGACGCGCGAGCGCCGTCCGGCCGGCCGCTCGTCCTGCTCGCGGGCCACTGTCGACACCGTGCCCGGCGCAGGACAACCTCCCGGGCCGGATCGAGGACGGCGCCGTGGTCAGGGCTCGGCGCGAGCGACATGAAGGGCGGCGTCGCGGTGATGCTCGAGCTGGCGCGAGCTGGGCCGCAGCGCGAGCCGAGCTCGCGCTCGACCTCGCGCTTCCTCTTCTTCGCGCGCGAGGAGCTGCCGGCGACGAGAGCCCGCTGCCGCGCGCTCTTCGACGCCGCGCCGGCTCGTGCGCGAGGCCGACGCTCGTGATCGTGCTCGAGCCGACCGACAACGCGATCCACGCTCGGCTGCGTCGGCAACCTCACGCGCCGCGGTCACGTTCCACGGGCGGAGCGCGCACTCCGCCCGGCCCTGGACTGGCGAGAACGCGATCCACAGGGCGGTCGACGGGCCTGGCGCCGGTCGGCGGCGCACGAGCCGCGTCGACGGTCGACGTCGACGGCCTCGTCTTCTGCGAGGTCGTCAGCGCGGTACGCGATCCGACGGCGGCGATCGCCGACAACGTCGTTCCCGATCGGCCGTCGCGGTCGGCTCAACTACCGCTATGCGCCCGGACCGCACGCCCGACGAGGCCGAGAGGTCCGCGGTTGCGCGAGCTCGTCGGCGACGCGAAGTCGGAGATCGCTCGGCAACTCGCCGCCGGCGCACGTGTCGGTGCGACCGGCCGCTCGTCGACGCGGCTCCGCGCGGCCGGCGAGCTCGCCGATCGAGCCGAAGCAGGCGTGGACGCCGGTCGCGCGACTTCGCCGAGGCGGCCTCGACGCCGTCAACCTCGGCCCGGGCGCGACGCGCTATCGCACACGCGCGCGACGAGCGGGTCGAGATCGGCGAGCTCGTGCGGACGTTCGAGGCCCTTCGCGTCTGCGCTGGTCGTGCTCGGCTAGCGTTCCGGTCGTGCACGCTCTCCCCCGTCCTCGCCGCGCACCGCGCACGTACCCGTTCGTGCGCCTCGAACGAGGCAAGCGCCAGCGCGCCGCTGCGCGCAGGGCCGTCGAGGTGATCGACTTCGGCAAGGGCGACCCGCGCGAGCCGACCGACCCGCTGATCCGCCGGGCGCTCGTCGACGAGCATCCGCGAGCGGCATCGGGCTACCCGCTCGCGGAGGGCCTGCCGGAGCTGCGGCGAGGCGGTCGCGGGCTGGTGCGAGCGCCGGTTCGGCGTCGCAGCTCGATCCGGAGACCGAGGTGATCCCGACGCTCGGCAGCAAGGAGGCGATCTTCTCGCTTCGCCCAGGTCGTGCTCGACGCGCGGACAGCGACAAGCGCTCGTGCTCTCGACCGAGCCGGGCTATCCCGGTCCACGAGCGCGGCGCCGCTGTTCGCCGGCGCGCGAGTCGTCGAGCGCTGCCGCTGCTGCGAGGACGAACGGCTTCCTCCCGGACCTCGACGGCGTCGACGCGAGACCTGGCGCCGAACGGCGCTCTTCTGGATCAACTACCCGAACAACCCGACCGGCGCGGTCGCGCCGCTCGCGTTCCTCGAGCGGCTGGCGGCGCTCGCCGCGCGAGCACGGACTTCGCTCTGCCTCCGACGAGGCCTACACGGAGCTCTGGTTCGACGAGCCGCCGCGCTCCGCGCTCGAGGTCGAGCGACCGCTCGAACGTCGCCGTCTTCAGACGCTCTCGCAAGCGCTCGTCGATGACCGGCTACCGGTCCGGCTTCGTCGCCGGCGCCGCCGGAGCTCGTCGCGGCGCTTCGAGCAGTTCCGGCCGACGGTCGGCACCGCGCCGCAGGAGTTCGTCCAGCGCGCCTCGGTCGTCGCCTGGAGCGACGAGGAGCACGTCGAGCGCACGCGCGAGATCTACCGCGCGCAAGCGCGAGGTCGCTGCTGCCGGCGCTCGCGCGCAGGGGCCTCCGCGTCGCGGGCGGTCGCAGCGACGATGTACCTCTGGCTCGAGGTCCCGGACGGCGAGACGTCCGAGGGCTGCGCGGCGCGCCTGCTCGGGCAGCGGAGTGCGTCGTCGCGCCTGGGCTCGTTCTTCGGCCCGTCCGGCGAGGGCTACTGTCCGCTGGCGCTCGTTCCGACCGAGGAGGAGTGCGCGCGCGCAGCCGCGATCCTGGCGGAGGTGCTGTGAGCCGAGCTGCGGAGAGACGGTCGAAGTCCTCTGGGAGAGCGGCGTGCTGTGACCCCGGCGATCGAGGAGGTGATCGCCGCGCTCGACCGCGGCGAGGTGCGCGTCGCCGAGCCGGTGCGGCGACGAGTGGCGTCGTCAACGAGGAGGCGCAGCAGGCGATCCTCGACTACTTCCGCGCTGCGCAAGATGGAGCCGATGCGAGGTCGGGCCGTTCGAGTACCACGACAAGATCCCGCTCAAGCGCGGCTACGAGCGCGCTCGGCGTGCGGGTCGTGCCGCCCGGCGGTCGCGCGCTACGGCGTCGTTCCTCTCGCGCGGGCGTCGTGCTGATGCCGAGCTACGTGAACATCGGCGCCTGGGTCGGGCCGAGCACGATGGTCGACACGTGGGCGACCGTCGGCTCGTGCGCGCAGATCGGCGCCGACGTCCACCTCGCGGGCGGCGTCGGGATCGGCGGCGTGCTCGAGCCGCCGCAGCGCGCGGCCGGTGATCGTCGAGGACGGCGCGTTCATCGGCTCGCGCTGCGATCGTCACCGAGGGCGTGCTGGATCGGCGAGAGGCGCCGTGCTCGGCGCCGAACGTCTCGCTGACCGCGTCGGTGCCGGTCATCGACGTCACCGGCGCAGAGCCGGTCGAGCACCGCGGCTACGTGCCGCCGCGCGCGGTCGTCGTCCCGGGCACGCGGCCGAAGGAGTTCCCGGCCGGGACGTTCCAGCTCGCCTGCGCGCTGATCATCGGCTGGCGCGACGCGCTCCGACCGACCTGCGCGTCAGCACTCAACGACGCGCTGCGCGAAGCACGGGCTCGGTTCGACTGGTTCAGGCGACGCACCGTCAGGATGCCGGTCCTGCGAATCGCGCGGGGCCGGTCAGAGGCGCCTTGCCCGCCCGCGATCCGTCACGCGCAGCGCGCCACCCGGAAAGCTGACGCGGCTCTCGCCCTCGCCGCTGCGTCGCGGCGGCGACCGCGACCGCGCTCGTGCCGGACGAGCTCGTCTCCCCCACGCCGCGCTCCCAGACCCGCGCCGTGACCGCGGCCGGGCCGTCAGACGCGCGCGACCTGGACGTTCGTCCGGTCCGGGAAGCGCGAGTGTGCGTCTCGAGCAGCGGTCCGATCCGTTCGATCTCGGCCGGGTCGCCGTCGACGACCGCGTGCGGGTTTCCGACCGAGACCGGCACGAACTCGATCCCCTCGACGCCGCTCGGCACGGCCGACCTCGACCGGCCCCAGTTCCTGCTCGACCAGTTCGCCCGCTGATCCGCGCGTGGGTCGCCCGCTGGCCGACGCGGATTCGCACGCTCTCCGGCGCCGCTTCGATCGGCGAGCCAGCGGGCGGCGATCCGCGTTCCGTTGCCGGACAGCTCGGCCCGGGAGCCGTCGGGATTCCAGATCGCGATCTCGGCCTCGACGCCCTCGACGCTCGACGACTTCGAGGACGCCGTCAGTCTCGTGCTGCGCCGACGAGCTCGCGCGCGCGCTCAGGCGTTAGCCGTTCGTCCTCGACGAGCAGGTAGATGTTGCCGTGCGCCGGACCATCTCGAGGATCTCATCGCGCGACCTCGCCGGGCGGGCGGTCGGCCGCGACGCTAACAAGGCCCGGAATGCGGCGCATCCGCTTGCGCTGGTACGCCGCGTAGCGGCGCGTGCTGCGAAGGCTGAGCGCCTCGGCCGCTTCCCGATCGCCGAGCGCTCGCGATGTCCTCCGAGGCCGAGCGCCTTGCGCGGCGGTCGCCGAGATCAGCCAGGCCAGCGCCTGCGCACCTCGTCTCGCACCCCGGCCTCGAACATGCGCCTGCGTTCGCGCCTCGATCCGGCGCAGCAGCTCGGTGCGCGGCACCTCGAGACCGAAGCCGGCCGTCGGGTGACGAGTGTCGGCGCTCAGAGCCGGTCTGCGGGCGCCTTCAGCGACCGATCCGGCATCGGTGAGCTCGAGGGCGCGTACCACGCGGCGGCGGTCGTTCGGATGCACCGAGGCGGCCGCAGCGGGATCGCGCTCGGCCGAGCAGCTCGTGGGCGCGCTGACCGCCGAGGCTGTCGTAGACGCGCTGCCAGTGCTCGCGTTGCCCGGGGGCGGGCGCCGGCGGAAGCTCCAACGCCGACACCGCGGCGCGCGGGTAGAGCCCGTGCCGCCGACCACGATCGGGGTCTTCCCGCCGCTCAGGGCCTCGTCGATCGCCGCGTGCGCGAGCTGCTGGTACTCCGCGACCGAGCCTTCATGATCGAGCTGCCAGATGCCCACGAGCCGCGTCGGCGCCGCCGGCTGGTTGGTCAGGATCCGGCAGGCCCCAGTACGCTTGCATCGAATCCGCCGAGATGAGCTCGGCCGGAAACCGCGACGCCAACTCCTCAGCGACAGCTGTCTTCCCCGAAGCGGTCGGCCCGAACAGTGCCAGTACGAAATCCAACTGCATGCCCCGATTGTGGTGTTTGCGATCGCGCTGGGCGTGCCGATACCCCGCTTGTGAAGCTCCCACGCCCCTTTGGCGGCCGGACACACTCTGGACGGGCGCCCCCGCGAGCTGGCCGCGTTCATCGCGCTCGGCGCAGCTCTGTCGGCTGCGGCGGTGGTCGGCGTCTCCTGGGCCGCGGGCTTCGGCGCTGTCGCCGACCGGTCTTCGCCACGTCGACGCCCGCTGGCTGCCGCTCGCGGTCGCCGCGGAAGTGCTCGCATATGTTGGTTACGTGCTCGCTTACCGCGAGGTCGCTCGCGTCGAGGACGGGCCGAGCCTGCCCCACTCCGCGCGCTGGCGCTCGTTGCGACGGGCTTCGGCGTTTTCGTCGCGCGCGGAGGGTTCTCCGTCGACCTGCATGCATTCAGGCAGGAGTTCGTCGACGATCGCGAGGCGCGAGGTGCGCGTGCTCGGGCTCGGCGCACTCGAGTAGCGCGCTGCTGGCACCGGCGACCTGCATCGTCGCGATCCTGCTGCTTCTCGACCACGTCCACCAGCCGGGCACCGGCCTGACGATGCCGTGGGCGATCGCCGTCCCTGCCGGCGGCGTGCTCGCGCTTTCGGCGCTGCGGCTTCGCGACCGGTTGCGAGGCCGCCACGGCTGGCGGGACCACGTCGCTCAATGGCTCGACTCGATCCACGTGATCAGACAGCTCTTCTTCAAGCTCGAGCACGCCGCCGGGCCGATCGGAACGGGCATCTACTGGTTCGGGGACATCGCGTGCCTGGCCCTCTGCCTACGCGCGTTCGAGGGCACTTCCCTCCGTCGCGCCCCTTCTGATCGGCTATGCGACCGGCTACGCGCTCACGCGGCGGACGCTGCCGCTCGCGGGCGCGGGCGCCGTCGAGGCGCTCCTGCCGTTCGCTCTCCTCTGGACGGGGACGCCGCTCGCGGCCGCGGTCACCGCGGTCCTCGCCTACCGGATCGTCAACTTCTGGCTGCCGATCGTGCCGGCGGCCTTCGGCCTTCGCTCGCTCGCGCGCGGCAAAACCGACTTAGAACTGGTTCTGAGAAACGCCATCACGCCGGCTTGTCGACCCGGGATTAGGCGGACAGCCGGGCAAAGCCCGGCTGTCCTTTGGATCGGCGTCGCAAGCGAACGCCTTAGTAATCCCGAGCCGCGCCGCCGCGAGCCCGAGGTCCTCGTCGCTCAAGCCTGTGCTGCGCAGGAACTCCGTCGCTCCTCCATAGCGGCGCTCGAGCTCGTCGAAGACTCCGACCATCGACTCCGGGGCGTCCGCGCGATGCGGCGGAGCCGCTCCGCTCTGCCTCCGTCTCGGCCTCGACGAGCCAGAGCTCGTGCCGCGGTCGCAGGCGCTCCTCGCTCAGCGCGTAGTCCGCGGCGATGTCCTCGATCGCGACCTCGGCGAGATGGAGCAGGAACGCGCACAGAAGGCCGGTGCGGTCACTTGCCGCCGACGCAGTGGACGACCACGCCTCCCTCCGGCGCCCGCGCGACGGCGCTCACCCCGGCGGCGACGTTGCGACGAAAGTGCTCGAGGAAGATCAGATAGACGTCGCGGGTCGCCTCGCACCGCGTCAGGCGCGCGGCGGCCGCCGCGGTCTCGATCTCGTCCACGATTGAATCCCACTCCTTCTCGTTGGCCTCCATGAACGGGACGTGGACGACCTCGAACGGCAGCTCGCCGGGCGGGTCGTCGCGGAGCTCGTAGTCGCCGCGGAGGTCGACCACGGTGCGCACGCCGTAGTCGGCGACGGCCTGCCAGCCGGCATCGGTGAGCTGCCGGACGCTGTCGGCCCGGATGACTCGGCCGTAGCGGGTCTCTCCTCCATCCTCGGTTGGGAGGCCGCCGAGGTCGCGGACGTTGAGGCAGCCCTCCCAGGCGAGCTCTCGCGGTCGAATCGTCAATTCAGGCGGCAACCGCGGCAACCGCAGTGCCGCGCAGCGTCGTCGAGGTCGCGGCCCTCGATCTCGACCGGCACCAGCTCGCCCGGGCTGCGCTGCGCCGCTGAAGTTGACGGTCGTGTTCCGGCGCGTGCGGCCGCGAAGCACGGTGTCGTCAGTACGGCTCGGCCCTTCGACGAGCACCTCCTCGACGCGGCCGATCCGCTCGCGGTTCCGCGCCTCGGCCACGCGCTGCACAACCTCGATCAGGCGCTCGATGCGCTCATGCTTCAGCTCTTCGGGCACCTGATCCGGCATCGTTGCGGCCTCGGTCCCTCGCCGCGGCGAGAAGACGAAGGTGAAGGCCGCGTCGTAGCCGACCTCCTCGACCGCCGTCACCGTCTGCTCGAAATCCTCCTCGTTCTCGCCGGGGAACCCGACGATCAGGTCGGTCGTCAGCGCGAGATCTGGTATCGCAGCGCGCATCTCGTCGGCCAGCCGCAGATACCGCTCGCGGCTGTAGGTCCGCCGCATCGCCTTCAGGATCCTCGTCGAGCCGGACTGGAGCGGCAGGTGCGCGTGCTCGCAGACCGCCTCGCACTCGGCCATCGCCTCGATTACCGGCCTGCGGAAGTCCTTCGGGTGCGGGCTCGTGAAGCGGATCCGCTCGATCCCTTCGACGGCGTCGCATGCGCGCAGCAACTCGCCGAAGTCGGTGCGGAGCTCGGGGAGCAGGTCGCGGCCATACGAGTTGACGTTCTGGCCGAGCAGGGTGATCTCGCGCACGCCGTCACGCGCGAGGCGCTCGATCTCGGCAAGGACTTCTCCCGGCCGCCGGCTCTGCTCGCGACCGCGCACCGACGGGACGATGCAGTACGAGCACTTCGAGTTGCAGCCCATCGAGATCTGCACCCAAGCCTGGAAGCGGCGCTCGCGGTGCATCGGCAGTCCACCGGCGAACTCCCGCGCGTCGAGGCCGAAGCGGCCACGCTCAACTCCCATGCCCCCAGCCCCGATCCACTCGCCGAGGTGCGGGATCGATCCAGGCCCGAAGGCAACGTCGACGTACGGGTAGAGGTCGAACAGCCGCTCCCGCTGCGCCTCCGCGTAACACCCGCCGACCGCGATCACCTTCTCGGGATCGCGCGCTTTCAGGCGTTCGCCTGGGCAAGATGCGCCGCGAAGCGCTGGTCGGGCTTCTCGCGGATCGTGCACGTGTTGAAGACGATCACGTCCGCCTCTTCCTGAGCCGGCGCCTCGCCCAGGCCCGAGCTCCTCGAGCATCCCCTTGATCCGCTCGGAGTCGTGAGCGTTCATCTGGCAGCCGAAGGTCGTGACGTGGTACCTGCGCACGACCCGAAACTCTAGCTCGGCCGCTTGGCCGCTAGTGAACGCGGACGACGACCGGCGGTGTTCGCATCGCGGCGCCGCCCGGTGCGCTTTCGGCGGCGACGAAGAACCGCAGCACGTGACGCCCGTTCGGCGGCGACAAGCGCATCCGGAGCGGGTGGAACGGTGCGAGGACGATCCTGTTCGACGACTTCCAGCCTCCAGCGGTCTGCTCCTGAACCGACCCGATTCGAGCCGTCAGCTTGGCCGCCGCGCGAACCTCGAGCCAGACCGGATGCCGGGAGCTGAGGACGCGCAGCCGCACTCGGCTCCCGTCCTCTGCCGGCTGCGCCCGCGAGGTGTCGAAGGCGCGTCCGGCGACGGCCCGCGCGTTGCAAAGGGTTGGGCTGCGGGCCCAGAAGGTAGACGCATGCCGCGGTCGCCTTCGTCGGGTCGCTTTGGCATCCCCGCAAAGCGGGCCCAGCCCCACGACCAAACCGAGTCGAGGGCCAGCTCGCTCGCTACCTGACGGGCTGCGAGAGCCTCCCGCTTGACGACGCCGAACCAGCGCGTCGCAGTGAGCCCGGCCCGCCCGCCTCTGCCCGAATGGAAGCCGAGTGCGAGGCCGACGCGGTTGCTCGGGACGCCGATCGTCGTGAGGTTCCGAACCGCACGCCGCAGCTGGAAGCGGAGGTATACGGTGGCGCCTGACGGGCCGAGGCCCTCGAGGACTGGGGCTGAGATGTAGACCTCGCGAACGATCGTCGCGGACTCCGAAGGGAGCGCCACCAGTCGCCGGCCGGGCCTGCGGTATTGCCTGCTTCGGAGATGAGCAGGTGCGGCTGCGTCCCCGCGACGCGAGCGCGCGAACGAGCTCGAGGATGTTGGCGCGATATTGGCCGTTGTTTTGGGTCCAGGGCGTCCCTAGACGCGCTCCGTAGAGCTCGTTGAGCGCAAGGATCGGGGTCGCGCAGCCGGTCACCTTGACCGCCGCCGACGCGAGCCGTTGGGCGACCGCGGGGATCGTCGCAGGATCGGCAGGATGCGCCGGAGTTCCCACGGCGTCCTTTAACGACATGTCCCAGTAGGCGACCTCGGCCCCGCGGCTCCGCGCCGCGTCCGCCGGCGCGGTATGCGCGAGCGCGACGGCGAGTCCAGGGCGATAGAAGAGCTGTCTAAACGGGACCCACTTGTCCGCGTAGTCGATCCAGGCGGGCTGCCCAGCCTGGACGCAGGAAGCCGACGGCGCTGCCGCGCCGGCCGGACGCGTTGCAGCAGCCGAGGTCGCCAGAACAACGGCGACGAGGAAGTGTGCGAATACGGGCGCTCTCAGAACCGTCCCCCGAAGGCGCGGATGGTAGCGACGCGCCCGGCGGAGCGGGAGGACGTTTTACGTGACGGTCGCCGCGGCTACTTCGCCCGCTGGCCCAAGGCCTGTTGCGGCGCCGGCTCGCCGCGCTCCTGGGTCGGCGTCGAGCCGCCTTCGGTCGCGTTCTTGGCGACCTCGATCGCCCGGCTCTCCCGGATCACCGTCACCTTGATCTGGCCCGGGTACTCGAGCTGATCCTCGATCTCGCGGGCGATCTCGTGCGAGAGCAGCACCGCCTGGTCGTCGTCGACCTCCTTCGGCTTCACGATCACCCGGATCTCGCGACCGGCCTGGAGCGCGTAGACCTTCTCGACGCCGCCGTGTTGGCCGGCCAGCTCCTCGAGGGCTTCCAGCCGCTTGATGTAGTGCTCGAGGCTCTCGCCGCGAGCGCCGGGACGCGAGGCCGAGACCGCGTCGGCCGCGATCAGCAGCGACCGCTTCGACGGTCTGCGGCTGCACCTCGTAGTGATGCGCCTCGATCGCGTGCACGACGGCGTCGCTCTCGCCGTAGCGCCGGGCGAACTGCGCCGAGATCGCGGCGTGCGAGCCCTCGATCTCGTGGGTCAGGGCCTTGCCGAGATCGTGCAGCAGCCCAGCCCGCCTTGCCGTCTTCACGCTCGCATCGAGCTCCGAGGCCATGATCCCGGCGAGGTGGACGACCTCGAGCGTGTGCTTGAGAACGTTCTGGCCGTAGCTCGTCCGGAAGCGCAGCCGGCCGAGGATCTTGACGAGCTCCTCGTGGACGGGGCCGCAGTTCGCCTCGAAGACGGCCTGCTCGCCGGCGTGAACGATGTGCTCCTCGATCTCCGCCTTCGACTGGTAGTACATCTCCTCGATCCGGGCGGGATGGATACGGCCGTCTTCGATCAGCTTCGCCAGCGTGACCTTGGCAACCTCTCTGCGGATCCCGTCGAACGACGAGAGCACGACCGCCTGCGGGGTGTCGTCGATGATGAAGTCGACGCCCGTCAGGTGCTCGAGCGTCCGGATGTTGCGGCCCTCGCGGCCGATGATCCGGCCCTTCATGTCGTCGGAGGGAAGCTCGACGAGCGAGACGGTCGTCTCCGAGGCGTGGTTCGCCGCGACGCGCTGCAGAGCGTCCGCGACGAGGTTGCGGGCGCGCCGCTTCGCCTCGGTCTGGGCCTCCTCCTCCATCTGCCGGACGCGTCGTGCAAGCTCGTGGCGGATCAGCTCTTCCGAGCGGCTGAGGAGGTGCGCCTTGGCCTCGTTTGTGGTCATGCTCGAGATCCGCTCGAGCTCCTTCAGCTCGGCGTCCTTCGCCTCCTTCAGCTTCTCCTGCAGCTCCTTCGAGTGCGTCTCCCGGTCGGAGACGCCCTGCTCGCGGCGGGTCAGCTCCGTGAGCTTGCCGTCGATCTCGTCTTCCTTCGCGAGCACCCGCTCCTCGATCTTGATGATCTCGGCGCGGCGCTGTGAGACCTCCTGCTCGACCTCCGCGCGGAGCTTGACCGACTGCTCGCGGGCTTCGATCTGAGTCTCGCGGCGCATCGCATCGGCTTCGCGGCGCGCGTCGGTCAGCAGCAGCTGGCGCGTTCGCCGCGCCGCGGCGAGCCGGGAGCCGGTCAGTGCGTACAGCCCGATGAAGGCAAGGGCCGCCCCTGCTCCAAGGCCGATCAGGATTCCGATAACGACGAACATGGGCGCTCCAAGCGGTGCGCCCACATCAGGCATGCCTCGAATCGGGTGCCTCGATGGGCCTACGGACAGGCCCAGCTGGCCGCTACATCACCGCTGGTACGGCCTCCAGGGAGCTTGTGGGATCAGGAGCGAGTTCAAGTTTCTCTACCGATTGCGAAACAGTCAGATGCAGGCAAATTGTCGTTGTTGTGGTTTCTATCCTAGCTCTAGCCCCTCGTCGTCCGCAACGCCGTCCATCGCGGCCTCGATCGACTCCGCTGCGAAGCCGCGCGCCGCGAGCCAGCGGGCCGTCTTTGCGGTGCGGCCCGCGGCGGGCAGCCAGTCGGACGGCACGGTCGCGTTCGGGCTCTAGCGCGGCGAGCGCAGGCTCCAGGGCCTCCGGCTCGATCCCGTCCCGCTCGAGCCTGAAGGCAATCGCGGCGTCGCCAAGACCGCGCTCGGCCAGCGCGGCGGCCCGGACGTGGGCAAACCGTTCGTCGTCGATCGCTCCGTGCCGCCGCAGGGTCGCAACCGCCTCCTCGCGTTCGGTCTTACGGATGCCCTTTCGCTCGAGTGCGTCACGCACTGCCTGCTCCGAATGGTCGCGGCGTGCGAGCACACGTGCGCCCGCCGCGACGGCTTCGCTGCGGCGCAGCTCGCGGCTCAGCGTTTGCAAACGCTCTCGGTCGAGCTCCAGTCCGAGGGCGAGCCCGCTTCGCGCCGCTACGTCGAGCGGGATGGTGCGCCAGCGCTCGCCGTCGAGCTCAACGAGCACGCGCCCCGGCCGCGCGGGCCGGAGCGCCGTTACTCTCGGCATCGGCCGGAGCCTCCTCCTCTTCAGCCGCCTTCTCCTCCGCGGGCACGTCGACCGGGGTCGGCAGCAGCCGCGCCGAGACCACCTGGTCGGGTCCGGCGTCGGCCTGGATCTTCGCCAGGATCTGCTGGGTCACGTCCGGGTGCTCGCGCAGGAACGCGGTTGCGTTCTGGCGGCCCTGGCCGAGCCGCTCGTCGCCGAAGCTGAAGTACGAGCCCGACTTCGTGACGACCTTCCGCTCGAGCCCCGAGTCGAGCACGGTGCCTTCCCAGGAGATGCCCGTGCCGTAGATGATGTCGAACTCGGCCTGCTTGAACGGCGGCGCGACCTTGTTCTTGACCACCTTGACGCGAACGCGGTTGCCGTACGCCTCGACGCCCTCCTTGAGCGTCTCGATCCGGCGGATGTCGAGACGGATCGACGAATAGAACTTCAGCGCGCGGCCGCCCGGTGTGGTCTCGGGCGATGCCGAACATGACCCCGATCTTCTCGCGCAGCTGGTTCGTGAAGATGCAGATCGTGTCGGTGCGGTTGAGCGTGCCGGCGAGCTTGCGCAGCGCCTGCGACATCAGCCGGGCCTGCAGGCCGACGTGGCTGTCGCCCATCTCGCCCTCGATCTCCGCCTTCGGGGTCAGCGCCGCGACCGAGTCGACGGCGACGACGTCGAGGGCGCCTGAGCGGATCAGCAGCTCGGTGATCTCGAGCGCCTGCTCGCCCGTGTCGGGCTGGGAGACGAGCAGGTCGTCGATGTTCGACGCCGATGTTCTTCGCGTAGTGCGGGTCCATCGCGTGCTCGGCGTCGATGAACGCGCAGATGCCGCCGCGGCGCTGCGCCTCGGCGATGACGTGGTAGACGAGGGTCGTCTTGCCCGAGGACTCGGGGCCGAAGATCTCGACGATCCGGCCGCGCGGCAGGCCGCCGATTCCCGAGAGCGAGGTCGAGCGCGAGCGACCCGGTCGAGACCGCGCCGACCGACACCTGCTGCGCGCGTCGTTCATCTTCATCACGGCGCCCTTGCCGAAGCTGACGCTCGATCTGCCCGAGCGCGGTATCCAGTGCTTGCTCGCGATCCACGGTCTACCTCCCTACCCCAACTGACTCAGGACGGAATACTGCGCCCCCGAGGGCCGCAGAGTCGACATGTAAACAGCGGCGTCGGACGGATTGATCGGCCCCAGCTCCGGCAGTTCAGGCCGGAGTCGTGGCCGCTCGCGAAAGCGGATGACGGTGAGGTGCGGCAGCCACTCGCGGCGCTCTCGCTCGTAGACGCCGAGCCGCTCCAGGCGCTCGTGGAGATCGACCGCCAGGCTCGCCGCTCGGCCGCCCTCGTCGTCGAGCACGAGCATGCCGACGCTCCGCGTCTCGCGGTAGCCCTTGACCGTGAGGGTCGCCGGTTCGGCGGCAAGCGGCGGCCGCCCGCAACTCGGTCGCGATCGCGTCCAACTCGCCAGCCGGACGGCTGCCGAGGAACGCGAGCGTGACATGGAGCTGCTCGCGGCCGAGCACGCGGACGCCGCCGGCCTCGCCGAAGGCCTCGGCTCTGCCAGCCGCGAGCTCCTCGACGGTCTCGTCGGGCAGGCGTAGAGCACAGAACAGGCGCAGGCGTTCACGGCCACCGACGCTAGCAGGCGACATTCACACGGAACCGTCACGACTTTGTGACAGAAGCCGCCGCAGCAGGTGCAGCGCCGCGACGGTCGGCCCGCGCACGACCGTCTCGCGATCGGCCGGGACGCTGAAATCGGCGGCAAGCTCTCCGTCCGGCCCCACGGCGTGGAGGTAGACGAGGCCGACCGGCTTCTCGGGCGTTCCGCCGCCGGGCCCAGCCACGCCCGTGTCGGAGACGCCGACATCCGTCTCGAGCCGCTCGCGCACCCCCGTGGCCATGGCCGCCGCAGTCTCGGCCGAAACGGCGCCGTGCGCGGCGAGCACCTCCGTTGGCACCCCAAGCTCCGCGTCTTGACGTCGTCGGCGTACGCGACGACGGAGCCGCGAAAGACGTCGCTCGAGCCCGGAACCGCTGTCAGCCTCGCCGCGACCAGGCCGCCGGTGCAGGACTCGGCGGTCGCCAGCGTCAGGCCCGCGCTTGCGGCAGAGCCCGAGCACGATCTCCGCGACCGTTCGCTCGTCTTCGGTGAAGAGAAACTCGCGCCCAGGCGCCCGCGCAGGGCGGCGGCGATCGCATCCGCCGGGCGCCGCCGGCCTCACCGACGACGAGATCGACGTGGATCTCGAAATCCCGCGCGCAGACGGTTGCCTCCACCCCGTCCCGTCGCCGCCGGCCTCCTCGAGCGCCCGCGCGACGGCGGACTCGCTGGCGCCGTAGAACCGCAGCGATGCGCCGCTCGGGCGGCCGGCGCGCGCGCGAGCACGCCACGGACGGCGTCGTTCTCGACGCGCGGCCGCGCCAGAGCCGCCGCAGCTCAGGCGGCGGCCCCGGCAGACACGACGACGACCGCGCTCGGCGATCTGGATCACAAATCCTGGCGCCGTCCCGGCAAGACCGAGCGGATGGCGCCCGCGGGAAGGGTCGCCTGCTTGCGAACGCCGGCCGCGAAGTCCGCGTAGGGCCGCCCAGCCGCTCCGCCAGCCGCGTCGAGATCGCCTCGATTTCGTGATCTGAGATCACTATCGACGCACGAGCTCGCGCCCGCGACACGGGCGAGGGTCTCAACGGTACGGTCGTCGTGCGTCGGCCCGAGGCCGCCCGAGACGACGCAGAGATCCGCCTGCAGGCCCGCGCGGAGCGCCGCCTCGAGCTCCCGCGGCGAATCGCCGACGATGATGATCTCCGCCGGGTCGACGCCGAGCGAGACGAGCTCGCGCGCGAGAAACGGACCGTTCAGGTCGCGCGCGGTCGCCGCGGACGAGCTCGCTGCCGGTAACGACGACGAGCGCGCGGAGAAGGACTCAAGTCGCCGGCGGCGCCTTTCGTAATCGACGTCGGCGTCACGAGCAGCTGCTCGGGCTTGCCCATGGCGGCGCCGGGGATCACCACGATCCGACCGTTCAGCTTCGCGACGAGGTTCTGCGGCTTGCTCGCGGTGAACCAGAGTCGCCGGAAGAGGCGCGGCCGGCTCGTGAACGGAGCTGGTGGCCTTGCGCGAGCGTCCCGATGAACTTCTGCGGCCCGGCGGCCGAGCCGGCGCGCACGTTCAACCAACAATCGCCGTTGGTGGCCGTCAGGACGAGGCGAGCCATCGGCCGGAGCGGGCTTCTTGTGGCGCTTCTTCGCGACGGTCGTCGTCGGCGTGTTGACCCCTGAACCTGCGGACTGTTGCCCGAGCCCCACTTCCAGGCGCCGATCACCAGCGCGAAGACGACCGCGATCGCGCCGACGACCAGCAGGACGGCGCGAGCCTGGAAACGCGGGCCAAGTGGCTGCGGCCTGCGCTGGTAGTCGCGCGGACGCAGCGGGACGTCCTCTTCACCGGTGACGAAGCGCGAGTTGTACTCGTCCACGTAGAGCTGGCCCTCGAGCCCGAGCGCGTCCGCGTAGTTCCGCAGGAAGCCCTTCACGTACGTCGGCGCCGGCAGCACGTCGAAGTCCTCGGCCTCGAGGGCTTTCAGGTACTTGGCGCGGATCTTCGTCTGCTGCTCGAGCTCGGAAAGTCGAGCTGCTGCCGCAGGCGGGCTTCGCGAAGGCTATTGCCGATCTCGAACACGGGCTCGCGCGATTGTAGTGACGAATGCCCCTATCCGACACTCATTCAGACCAGAGCAGCAGGCCGAAGAAGGCAAGCGAAAGTGCGGCGGTCAGGCCGAGACAGAGGCCGAGGAGCCCGAGCCACTTCCCGAGGCGCGCCGTGCCTTCTCCCGCCCGCGAGAGCGTCCGCTCGACCTTGAATCGGGCGCTACGCGCGAGCAGCACGGCGATCAAGCCAAGCAGCGTCCCGGCGATCGCCTCGCCGGCGACGGCCTGCGGCAGGTCGATGTTCTTCAGGCGCGTCGAGTAGAGGGCCGCCGGAATCGCCGCCAGCGAGAGCAGCCCGAACACGACGGAGAACCGCGCCCTGTCGTTTCTCACTCGAGCGACGCTATTGCTTGACGTACGGACGGCCAATGGCGGCAGGAGGAATCGAGCGGCCGATCACGCCTGCGACCGCGATCAAGGTCAAAACATACGGGAGAGTCTGGAAGAGCAGCGGCCAGGCGGCGTTATCCGAAAGCCGAGAGATCTGGAAGCCGCGCCGCGAGGGCACTCGAGAAGCCGAACAGCAGCGCCGCTGCGAAGGCGCCGAACGGCCGCCAGCCGCCGAAGATGAGGGCGGCCAGCGCGATGAAGCCGCGCCCGGCGGTCATGTTCTCCGTGAACGAGTTGACGAACCCGATCGAGAGGAAGACCCGCCGAGCGCCGCGAGTGCCCCCGGACAGCGTGACCGCGGCGTAGCGGGTGCGATAGACGGGGATTCCGACCGTGTCGGCCGCCTTCGGATGCTCACCGACCGAGCGGATCCGCAGTCCGATCGGTGTCTTGAACAGGGCGACGTAGGAGACCGGCAGCAGAAGCAGCGAGAGCCAGACCATCAGGTTCAGCTGGCCGATCGAGTTGTAGAGGAAGTTACCGAGACCCTGCGGGGGATGTGCGAAAGGAACTTCAGGTTGACGTCCGGAACGGCGGGCAGGTTTTCCGGCGTGCCGTTGTTGCCGTAGTGCTGGTTGTACAGAAGTAGCCGGTGACCCCGAGCGCGAGGAAGTTGATCGCGGTCCCGGTGACGATCTGGTCCGCCCGCAGCGTGATCGTGAAGATGGCGTGCACGAACGCGAGCAGCGCTCCGGAGATGAGGCCGATGACGATGCCGCCCACCCACGAGCCGGTCACATCCGCGCCATAGGCGCCGAAGATACGCGCCCATCAGCATCATCCCCTCGAGACCGATGTTCACGACCCCGCTGCGCTCGGAGAACATGCCTCCGATCGCCGCGAACGTGAGCGGCGTCGCGTAGCGAAGCGTGGCCGCGATCAGCGCCGACCAGACGAAGACGCCCTCGAGCCTGGCCGCGTTTGCCTGCAGAGACGATCAGGGCGATGCCGATCCCGGCTACGCCGCTGACGACCGCGCCGCCGCCCAGCCGTGCGCTCGCCGCGAGTGAAGGCCCAGATCCCCGCCGCGACGGCGAGGATCCCGATCGCTACGGGGAGCGGTGCCGTCCGCACCTTCACCGGCGGAAGCGCCAGGAAGAGAGCCAGCAGGCCGAGCCCGATCCCGATCATGCCGATCGTCGACGGGGCCGAGGCCTCGTCCAGGCCCCGCGCTGGAGCGGTTGACCGCGACGCTCATCGGCTGCTCCGCCGCCTTTCGCTGTCGGCAGCCGAAGCTTCTTACGTGCTTGCCACAGGTAGATGATCAGCAGGTCGGCGCCGACGAACAGCACGACGAGCCCCTGGATGATCCGCGTCAGGTTGCCGGCGAGCTGGGGCTGGAAGACGCTCGGGTCGAGGTTGCGCGTCGACGTGCCGGTCAGCAGGGCGCCAAAGAGCAGCGCCGAGAAGCACGACGCCGATCGCCGAGTTGCCGGCCGAGCAGCGCCACGGCGATGCCGATGAAGCCGACCTGCGACGGTCTGGACGACGGTCAGGTCGAGGCGGAACTGCCAGCCCAGGATGTCGATCGACCCGGCGAGGCCGGCGAACGCGCCGGAGATCGCCATCGCCAGGAAGTAGTTGCGGCCGACGCTGATCCCGCCGTAGCGCGCCGCCTCCGGGTTGAAGCCGACCGCCCGGACCTCGTAGCCCGAGCGTCGTCCGGTTGAGCAGGATCCAGTAGACGAACAGCGTCGCAACGGCGATGAAGAAGCCGATGTGCAGGCCCTGCAGCAGCGGGTTCGCCCCAGAAGACGTGCGAGGTGGGCGCTGTCGGCGATCGGCCTCGTCGACCGGCGCCGAGACTCGCGCGTGCGTCTGCAGCGGCCCGCTGGACCGACGAGATAGCTGCCCGACCCAGCAGCGCGATCCAGTTCAGCATGATCGTCGTGATCACCTCGTGGGCGCCGGTCGTCGCCTTGAGGAACCCGGCGATCCTCGCCCAGCACAGCGCCGGCGAGCGTCGCCGCGACGATCGCGACGATCACGTGCAACGGGCCAGGCAGGCCCGCGAAGCCAGACGCCGAACCAGACGGCGACGAGCGCGCCGACGATGTACTGGCCCGTTGCCGCCGATGTTGAAGAGCCCGCAGCGGAACGCGAAGGCGACGGCGAGGCCGGTCAGGATCAGCGCGCGTGACGACGATCAGCGTCTGCTGCAAGTTCAGCGCGGTCGGCGAGGTTGTGTCCCATCCGGTCCAGTGGATCCCACGCCGGATAGAAGAGATGCCAGTGGATCGAGACCGGGCTGAGCCAGCTCAAGCCCGTCCCCTTGAAGATGGCCTTGTACGTGTTGAGCGGGTCCTTGCCGGTCGTCGCAAGGACAACGAGCCCGCCGATCAGGAACGCGATCAGCGCCGTCAAGATCGGGCGTGATCACGCCCCGCGAGCGCTGCCACAGAGCCGAGGCGCGCCGCGACGGAAGGGACTTGCTCTCGGGTGTCGGCTCGGATACCTCGGGCGTCTGGCCGCGTCATCAGGCGGCTCGCCCGAGGCCGCTCACGCAGCGGCCTCCTGGCGCCGGCGCCCGTCATCTCGATGCCGAGCTCGTCCTCAGTGACGTCGGGACCGTGCTGGGCCACGATCTCGCCCTCGTAGATGACCAGGATCCGGTCGGAGAGCGAAAGGATCTCCTCGAGCTCGAGCGAGACGAGCAGGACCGCCGTGCCCGTCGGTCGCGCTCCTCGACGAGCCGCCTGTGCACGAACTCGATCGCGCCGACGTCGAGCCCGCGCGTCGGCTGGGCGGCGATCAGGACGCTGCGGGTCGCGGCCGATCTCGCGCGCGAGCACGACCTTCTGCTGGTTGCCGCCCGAGAGCGCCGACGCGCGCGTCTGCGGCCGCCGCCGCGCACGTCGAACTCGCTGAGTCAGCAGCTCGCGCGCCCGCTCGATCAGCCGTCGCGGAAAGAGCCAGCCGCAGCGCGAGTCCGGCGCGCTTGTCGTAGTCGTGCAGCGCGACAGTTCTCGGCGAGCGAGAACTCGAGCACGAGGCCTCGGCGCTGGCGGTCCTCGGGGATGTGGCCGAGGCCCGCTGTCGAGAATCCTCGACGGGCGCTGCGCCGGTGACGTCGCGTCCCGCCGACCGGCGACCGTGCCGGCCGCGGCCTTGCGCAGGCCGGTGATCGCATCGATCAGCTCCGTCTGGCCGTTGCCGTCGACACCGGCGATGCCGACGATCTCGCCCGCGCGCACCTCGAACGAGACGCCGCGCACCGTCTCGAGGCCGCGGTCGTCGACGACGTGGAGATCGTCGACCGTGAGCACGGGTCGCCGGGGTCCGACGGCGGCTTCTCGACCCGCAGCAGGACCTCGCGGCCGACCATCATCCGCGCGAGGCTCTCCTCGGTCGCTCCCTCGCGCGGTCGACGGTGTCGATCCGCTTGCCGCGCCGCAGCGACGCGTGATGCGGTCGGCGATCTCGAGCACCTCGTTCAGCTTGTGGCTGATGAAGATGACCGACATGCCCTCGCGCGTCGAGACGTCCTGAGGATCTCGAAGAGCTCGTCGGCCTCCTGCGGTGTCAGGACGGCGGTCGGCTCGTCGAGGATCGAGGATGTCGGCGCGCCGGTAGAGCGCCTTCAGGATCTCGACGCGCTGCTGCTGGCCGACGCGTGATGTCCTCGACGCGCGCGTCCGGGTCGATCGGCGAAGCTGAAGCGCTCGGCGAGCTCGCTGGACGCGCGCTCGGCGGCGTCGCTAGTCGAGCAGCGACGCCGTCGCGCGTCGGCTCGCTGCCGAGCACGATGTTCTCGGCGACCGTCATCACCGGGATGAGCATGAAGTGCTGGTGCACCATGCCGATCCCGGCGTCGATCGCGTCCTTCGGCGAGCTGGAACGCGACGCGGCTCGCCCGTTGACGAGGATCTCGCCCTCGTCCGGGCTGGTAGAGCCCGTAGAGGACGTTCATCAGCGTCGACTTGCCGGCGCCGTTCTCGCCGAGCAGCGCGTGCACCTCGCCGCGGCGCAGGTCGAAGTCGACGTGGTCGTTCGCGACGACTCCGGGGAAGTGCTTCGTGATCCCGCGCAGCTCGAGGACCGGACGCTCGTCAGCCATGCGCGCGCGTAATCCTAGGGGCGAGACGCGAGCCCGCCCCTGGAACCGGTCGTTCTGATCTAGCGACGTGGGGGCTTGATCTTGCCTGCGATGATCTGCGCGCTTGATCGCGTTGACGCTCTTGGTGATGTACGTGCGATCGGCACTTCGGGCGCCGAGCTCAGCTTGCCGTATCCGACGCCGTCGTTCTTGAGCGCTGTAGGTTCGTGTTGAACCCGGTCTTGAAGCCGGCCGGGTTCGCTTGCACTCGCTGTGATCGTGTCGTAGACCGCGCCGGTCGACGCGCTTCAGTCGCGCTCGTCAGGATGTGCGTTCCGAGGAAGCTCTGGTCGGCGTCGACGCCGATGCCCCAGATCGTCGCTTCTGCTTCGCCGCGCTCAGCGCGCCGAGGCCACAGCACTGCCGGCGACCTGGAACTCGACGCGCGAGCCCTTGCCGATGCTGGTCGAGCGCCGTGCTCGCTTGCACTTCGCCTGGTCGGCGAAGGTCGGGTCGTTCGCGTAGTTCGATCGAGCACCTTGATGCTTCTTGTTCGCGCTTCTGGACGCCCAGCTCGGTAGCCGGCGATGAAGCGGACGATCGCCGGCACCTTGTTGGCGCCGACGCCGCGCACGACCATCTTGCGCCTTGACCGGATGTCTGCGCCTCCCGAGCACCGGCGACGTAGCCGACGAGGTAACCGGCCTCCCTGCTCGGCGGAACTGGATGCCGCGGACGTTGCGTCGGCTTCTTCGAGCGGAACCGCGCGTAGTCGACATCGATTCCGGCGAACTTCGTGTTCGGGAACTGCCGGCGCGACGTCGTCGAGCGGCCCGAACTCGAACAGGACGCCGACGGCGATGATCGAGGCCGTTGGCCCGCCTGCGCCGCCGGTCTGACAGGTTCGGCTTGCGGTCGTTCGCCGAGTTCGTGATGAAGACGCGACCGTTGACACCGCCAGCGCGCGAGCTGGTTGCTTCTGCGCCCGCTGCAGACCGACTGAGGACAGGTGGTTGAAGCCCTTGTCGTTGAGGCCGCCGATGTCGGTCACGAGCGCGACCTTGAGCCGTCGCGCTCCGCTGGCGCGCTTGCCGTGGCACCGACGATGAAGCGCCGCAGAGCGACGGCCACGCCAAGCCGCAGCAGGGTTCTCTGCGTTCACGTGTATTTCCCTCCCTACCGGATGAGAGTTGCTGCCGATGCTAACCCGCCAGACCCCGTCACGGCGGATCCTCGGAATCTAAGGACGTTGAGGCGCGTCTTGCGTTAGCGATCACACACGAGGCAATTCGGCTTCATCCACCGAGCACGCGGCGTGGCTTCGAGCCTTCGTAGCCGGAGATGATGCCGCGGCGCTCGAGCATGTCGATCAGGCGGCCGGCTCGCGTGTAGCCGACCCGGAGGCGGCGCTGGAGCAGGCGACGTCGAGGCGGTCTGCGTCTGGCACGACGATCTCGATCGCCCGGTCGAGCAGCGGATCCTCGTCGGGGTCGAACTCGCCGTCGTCGTCGTCCGTCCGTCGGGCGCCGGCTCCGGGCGCCTCGAGCAGCGTCTCGTCGAGCTCCTGCTCGCGCTGGGCGCGGCACTGCTCGACGACGAGCGCGATCTCCTCCTCGCTGACGTAGGCGCCCTGGACGCGCTGGAGGCGCGACGTGCCGAGCGGCTTGAAGAGCATGTCGCCCTGGCCGAGCAGGCTCTCGGCGCCGGCCGCGTCGAGGATCACGCGCGAGTCGGTCTGGCTGCGAGACGGCGAACGCGATCCGCGACTGGGCACGTTCGCCTTGATCATCCCGGTGATCACGTCGACCGACGGGCCGCTGCGTCGCGAGCACGAGGTGGATGCCGACGGCGCGCGACTTCTGCGCGAGGCGGATGACCGCGTCCTCCACCGTCCTGCGGCGAGATCATCATCAGGTCGGCGAGCTCGTCGATCACGACGAGCAGGTACGGCAGCGTCGGCTCGCCGCGCTGGCGCGAAGCGCGCGGTTCGCCTCGGGCAGGTTGCGCGCGCGGACGATGCGAGAGCCGCTCGTAGCGGCGCTCCATCTCCGCGACGACGTTGCGCGAGGACGGCGGCTCGCCTCCTTCGGGCTCGAGACGACCGGCGTCAGCAGGTGCGGGATCGACTCGTAGTAGCTGAGCTCGATCCGCTTCGGGTCGATCAGGATCATCCGCACGTCGTCGGGCGTCGAGCGCAGCAGGATCGAGGTCAGGATCGTGTTGATGCAGCCCGACTTGCCGGAGCCGGTCGTGCCGGCGATCAGGATGTGCGGCATCCGCGCGAGGTCGGTCCAGACGGCGGTGCCGGAGATGTCCTTGCCGAGCCAGACGGCGAGCGGGCTCGCGCGTCTGCGGCAGGTCGTCGAAGATGTCGCCGAGCGTGACGAGGTTCGGCGATCAGGTTCGGCACCTCGACGCCGACCGCCTGCTTGCCGGGGATCGGCGCGAGGATGCGGATCTCGGTCGTCGCGAGCGCGTAGGAGAGGTCGTCCTTCAGCGCCGGCGACCTTCGAGACCTTCGTGCCCGGGCGCGAGCTGGAGCTCGTAGCGCGTCACGCGCGGGCCCGAGATCTGGCCGATCGACGGTCGCCTCGACGCCGAAGTGCGCGAAGCGTCTGCACGAGCGCCTCGGCGACGCGCGCGTTCTGGTCGGCCGAGTTGCCGCTGACGGCCGGCGAGCGGCGCAGAATCTTGCGGTCAGGCAGCGGTAGTCGCTCGGCCACCGCCTCGCCGACGTCGAACAGGCTGGTCTGGTCAGGGGCGGTCTCGGGATCTTCGAGCAGCAGCGGCGCCGGGCCAGGCGGGTCGGCCTCGACGACGTCGGGAACTCGTTCACTCCGTCGAGCACGGGCGCATGCAGCTCGGGCCGCGGCCTCTCGGATGGGCTCGACCAGCTGCAGATCGGGCATCGTCTCCGGCAGCGCTGTCCGCGCACGCTTAGCCGCCTCCGCGGTTGCCGAACCGCGCTTGCCCGAGCGCCGGATCAACGCGCCCGCCGAGGCGCCGCTCAGCAGCAGCGTGCCGGCGATCAGCGTCGTGATCCCGATGATCAGGACCACGGTCGAGCCGAGCGCGATTCGAAGCCGAGCGCCGAGCGCCGTCCACAGCCGTAACCGCCGTGCGCCTTGCCGAGCGTCAGCATCAAGCCCGCGGTGAGAGACCGTCAGCCCGGTCGGAAACGGCCGCATGTCGAGCGAGCTCGCTCCGCGCGAGGAACAGCGCGCCGACGATCATGCACGCCGCCGGGAGGGCCGCCCGGGCCGCCGCCGATCAGCGCCTCGAGGCCGTCCGCCGGCCAGAGTGCCGACGAAGCCCCACGCTCCAGCCCAGGTAGATGACGGTCGAGAAAGACGCCGGCCGCAGCGAGGGCGAGCCCGATCAGCTCCGGATGCTGGTGCCCGCGGTGCTTCGGCGGCGCGCTTCTTTACGCACGCGCGAGGGCGCGCGCGGCTTCAGCAGGCGTTTCTTACGACGACGAGGCACGGCCGCACGTCATTCGACGCCGCTCGTTTCAGCCCTTCACCAGGGACTGTCCCCGAACGGGGACTGTCCCTAACGCCGTAACGAAGCTCGTGTCGCCTAGACGGACAGACCCCTTCCGGGGTCAGTCCCTTATGCGGCCAGGGCGCGAAGGTCATCGAGCGTGCGGCCGAGCAGGTTCTCGCGCAGATCGAAGAGGCCGGCCCAGAGCGATGAGCGGTCGAGCGAGGCGCGGATGCGGGCGGCGTCGGCGAGTCCCTCCGAGCGCCCGGACGAAGACAGCGAGCTCGAGGTAGGTCTGCGCGACGCGGATCGCGCTGGCGTGCACGCCAGCGCGGTTGAGGATCGGCTCCCACTCCAGCAGCTCCGCGGCGCCGGGGGCGCCGTACCAGGAGCGGCCCTCGGCGTGGTCGGCTTCGAGCTCGAGCAGGTAACGCCCGAGCGGGCCCTCCAGACCGGCGAGCGCAGTCTCGACACGGTCGGCCGCGCGCCGCAGCGCCGCCTGGCGCTTGCCAGGGGTCGCAGGCTCCGGCTCGCCACGCGCCCAGCGCTCGAGCAACCGGCAGAAGGCGAGCGCGCTCGCCTCGCAGGCGCCGAGCTGCCCGATCAGCCGCCGCCCGGTCTCCTGCACGGCCGCGTTGTCCTCGAGCACATCGGCCCAGCCGGGCTCGTACGCCGCGCGAACGCTCATACCTCTACAACTACGGGAAGGATCATCGGTCGTCGACCCGTGCGGTCGTAGACGAGCTGCCCGAGCCCGTCGTGGATGTGCTCCTGCAGCAGCTTGATCTCGAGGATGTTCTGCTCCGAGGCACTCCTCGAGCACGCGGGCAGCCTCGTCGCGCATCTCGGCGAGACAGCGGCCCGGAATCCGGCGAAGCCGCGGGCGATCAGCTCCAGGCGGCCCGGCGCTTGCGCGGCCGTTGGTGCCGGCGAGCGTCGCGACGACGATCAGGACGCCGTCCTCGGAGAGATGGCGCCGGTCGCGTAGCAGCGACATCGTGGACGTCGCCGACGCCGAGGCCGTCGACGAAGGTGACGCCCGAATCGACCTCGCCGACGATCCGTGCGCCGGCGGCGTCAGCTCGACGACTGTGCCGTTCTCCGCGAGCACGATCGCCTCGGGCGGCACTCCCGCCTCCTCGCGCCAGCCGCGCGTGCGCGGCCAGCATCCGGAACTCGCCGTGCACCGGCATCATCGCCTTCGGCCGGACGAGCGAGATCATCGTGCGCAGCTCCTCCGGCGTGGCCGTGGCCGGAGACGTGCACCGGCGCGTTCTCCTGGTGCAGCACCTCGGCGCCGAGCTTTGCGAGCTGGTTGATCGCGTCGTGCACCCGCAGCTCGTTCCCGGGGACGGGCCGCGCCGAGATGATGACGGTGTCGCCGCGCTCGACGTGCACGGCCGGGTGGTCGCCGTAGGCGATGCGGATCAGCGCCGAGAGCGGCTCGCCCTGGGAGCCCGTGCAGAGGATCAGCACCTCGCCGGGCTCGTACTCGTCGAGCTCGACCGGGCGGATGAGGACGTCCTCGGGCATGTCGATGTAGCCGAGGTTGCGAGCGATGTTCAGGTTCTTGCGCATCGAGCGGCCGACGACGCAGACCTTGCGGCCGACCTCGACGGCGACGTCGATCGCCTGCTGCATCCGGTGCACGTTCGAGGCGAACGACGCGACCAGGACCCGGCCCGTGCGCTGCGGGATGATCTGGCGGAACGCCTCGCCGACGAGCCGCTCTGAGCCGGTAACGCCAGGGCGCTCGGCGTTGGTCGAGTCGCCGAGCAGCAGGTCGACGCCGCGGTTGCCGATCTCCGCGAGCCGGCCGACGTCGGTGCGGAGGCCGTCGACCGGCGTGTGGTCGAGCTTCCAGTCGCCGGTGTGCAAGCACTCGCCGCCGCCTCGGTCTCGAGCACGACGGCGACGGCGTCCGGGATCGAATGCGCCATCCGGACGAACTCCGTCCGGAACCGGCCGAGCTCGAGCGTGCCCGCCTCGGGATCGAGCTCGCGGAGCTCGGCGGCGCGCAGCAGCCCGTGCTCGTCGAGCTTCGACTTGACGAGCCCGAGCGTCAGGCGGGTTGCCCAGACCTCGTCCACGGGAACCTCGCGGAGCAGGTACGGCAGCGCGCCGACGTGATCCTCGTGGGCGTGGGTGAGGATGACCGCGCGCACAGGCCGCCCGCGATCGCGCAGGTACGTGAAGTCCGGGAGGATCAGGTCGACGCCGAGGTGCTCGTCGCTCGGGAACGCGAGCCCGGCGTCGACGACGATCGCATCGTCGCCGTACTCGTAGACGGTCATGTTCTTGCCGACCTCGCCGAGGCCGCCGAGCGGAATGATTCGCATCGCTTCGGGCATCGCCGCAGTTTAGGTGCGAAGCGCCTGTGTAACGGCGGCTCCGGTTCACGCGCCCAAAGGAGGAGGCGGTCGTCCGCCTCCTCCTTTGGGCTCGCGAGTGAAATCGCCGCGCCAGGATTGGCGCGGCGATTTCCTCGTCGTAGATCAGTGGATGGTGAACGGCGCCGAGACGGCGACGTCGTGCGGAGTGGTGTTGTTCTTGTTCAACTGGACGACGTACGCACCCGGCTCCACCTTCGGCGGGCTGGACGCGTTGATATCACCCTGCGTCTCGCGCCAACGTGGAGACCGGGAAATCGACATGCACGGTCTTGGACTGGCCCGCGTCGAGCGTCACGCGCGTGAACCCGACCAACCTCTGCGGCGGCACGACCACGCTGCTCACCGGCTGGGCCACGTAGACGGGGACGATGTCCGTCCCGCTACGAGATCCGGTGTTGCTGACCGTGAACGTCGCCGTCGCGGTGCCGTGGCTCGAGACATTCGGCGTGACCGACAGACCGCTCGTCGCGAAGGTCGTGTAGGAGAGACCGAACCCGAACGGGTAGAGCGGGTTGTAGTCGTGGCCCTGGCCGGAGCCCGGTGCCCGGCAGCTGGTCGAAGAACTTCGGCTGATCGCCCAGCGGCGACGGCGCACCCCCGTTGAAGTCCCCGCCCGGCGCGGCGGCGTCGGACGGCCAGCTGACCGACAGCTTGCCGCTCGGGTTGACCTTGCCGAAGATCACGTCGGCAGACGGCCTGGCCGGCTTCCGTGCTGCCCTGGTAGGCCATGAGAATCGCGTTCGCGTTCTCGGCATCGGAACCCAGGCCCACCGGACGTCCGGCGATCACGACGACGATCACCGGCTTGCCGGTGCCCTCGAGCGTCTTGATCAGCGCCTTCTGATCCGGCGGCAGCTGCGGTGCCGGGTTGTCGCCTAGCCCTTCGGCGTACGCCTTCTCGCCGACCGCGACGACGTAGGCGTCCGCGGGCGTGGCCGCGGCGGTGTTGCCGTCCGGCACGTAGACCGCGTTGGGGTCGTTGTTCCGGATACCCTGCTGCACAGTGGTGCCCGGCGGGATCTGGTCGGGCGGGCCCATGCAGCAGACGTGGCCGGCGCCGAACACGCCCTGCCAGCTGACGCTCCAACCGCCGAGCTGGTTCGTCATCGAGTCGGCGCTCGGGCCGGTGACGACGACCTTGGCGGTCGAGGAGAGCGGCAGCGTGTTGTTCTGGTTGCGCAGCAGGGTCATCGACTCCTGCGCAGCGCTGAGCGTGCCGGCACGGCCCGCGGTAACCGCTGCGTTGGCGGCGTTGGCATCGACGCACGGCGTGTTCGGGTCGCTGACGCACGGCTGGTCGAACAGGCCGAGCTGGAACTTCAGCGTGAGAATCCGCCCCACCGCCTCGTTGATCCGCGACTTCTTGATCGCGCCCGAGTTCACGTCCTGCAGGATGGCGGACTGCCATTGATCGGGGCTGACCACGTACATAGCCATGTCGACACCGGCGTTCACGGCCTTCGGCAATCGCCTCAGCAGGGTTGGCGGCAATGTGGTAGGCCGTCTGCAGCGCCTGAACGTCCTGGTAGTCGCTGATCACAACACCCTGGAAGTGCATCTGATCGCGGAGGATGTCCGTCAGCAGGTAGTGCGATCCCGTCGCCGGAATGCCGTTGATGGAACCGGAGTCGGCCATGACGGTGCCCGCTCCGGCATCAATGCCACCGGCATACGACGGCAGGATCATGCTCTGCAGGTAATTCAGCGGCAGCAGCGCCTCGTTGCGGTCATGGCCGTTGATCGCCTGGGAGTAACCGGCGAAGTGCTTGACCGTCGCGGTGACACCAAGCGAGCCAGCCGGACCCGGGGACTGAAGGCCGCGGATGTTCGCGGCGCCCAGGGCCGCGGACAGATCCGGTTCCTCGGCCCAGGTCTCGTACGTGCGGCCCCATCGGTTGTCGCGAGAAAGGTCCTGCACCGGGGCGAAGTCCCACACCCAGCCGGTGGCCCGCAGCGCTTTCCCGGTAGCGGCACCGCCGGCTTCAGTGGCCGATGGATCCCACGTAGCGCCCATGCCGATCGACTGCGGGAAGAGCGGCGCCTGCCAGGGATGGCCGAACCCGTGCACCGCGTCGACTCCGAAGATCAACGGGATGTGCAAGCGGGAGTTCTCGATCGCGTACTTCTGGATCATGTTGTACTCGTTGGCCCAGTCGTAGCCGGTGTTACCGGTGCCGCCCTGGCCGGTCGTATCCGGCGGGTTGTCCGTGCCGCCCGCGAGCAGCGAGCCGACGTTGTTGTCGACCAGCCACGTCTTCATGCAGCTCTGGTTCAGCTGGGCCCAGCCCTGGCTGCCGCACGTCGTTGGACGGGCCGGTCAGGTTGTCGACGAGTTGTTGGTCCATCTGGCCGACCTTCTCCTCGAGCGTCATCCGGTGGAGCAGGTCGTTGACGCGGTTGTGGATCGACGCCTTCTGATCGAGGTAGCGCGGCGGACCACCGGCAGGGGCCGCCGCCGTTCCGGACAGGGTTGCGACCGCGAATGCGGCAAAGGCAACCCCGACCGCGAGCAGGATGCGACGCATCGTTCTCCTCCTCTCTCCGAGGTGTGCGAGTCCCGCTCCCCGGCTCTTTCCGGGGCTCGGGAGGCCGCAGCAACGATGTCGTGCCCCGAGACACGCTCAGGACGCTCCCCTTCTCGTTGCGCCTCGCATTGAGGCAACTGGACCCTCTAGTTACCCGCCCTTTGAGTACCGCCGCGGGTGGATTCTCAAACCGCGCGGCGGCTCCGAAGCCGGTTCCTTAAAGGAAAAGCGGCTCCGGTACCGATAACGAAAGAACATGCGCGCGCTGTCCTCGCACGCCACTGTGATCGCGCTCGGCTTCGCCGCGCTCGGCGTTGCGGCGCTCAAGCTGCTCGGCGGCGCGGACTGGACGCCGCTCGCCCTCTTCGCCGCCGCGCTGATCGTGACCGAGCTGGTCGAGGACGCGGACCGAGATCCGCACGCGGGAGCCCTCCGACTTCGAGCCCTTCCGCGTCGCCTCGGCGCTGCACATCGCCGCTGCGATCGTCCTCGGCCCTTGGTCGGCCGCGCTGCTTGCCGGCGCCTCCGCGTTCGGCGTGCGGCGGCTGCGCGACCGCTCGCTGGGGACACGTCTCCTTCGAGGCGGCGACGGTGACGCTGGCCACGCTCGCCGGCGGGTACGCGTTTCTCATAGTCGGCGGCCACACCGGAAGGATCGAGTTGCTCGGCGACCTCGGTCCGGTCGTGGCGGGGGCCCTCGTCTATCTGACAGTCCGCACGCTGCTCCTCCAGGTCGTCGCGGCTCGCGAGGCGTTCCAGCCCGACTTCACGGCCGGCGCCGGTGAGGCGGCCCTCGGAACCGCGGTCGCGCTCTTCGCGACGGGTCACGCGTGGAACCTCGTCGCGCTGGTACCGGTGGCGCTCGTCGTCCACGTCGCCTACACGCGCCTCGCCCGCGTACGGCGGGAGACCCTGCTGGCGCTCGAGACCTTCGCGAACATCGTCGACGAACGCGACCCCTCGACCTACCAGCACTCGATCCGGGTCGCCCGCTCCGTCGACCGGCTCGCGCGCTCGCTCGGCCTCCCTTCTCGGACATCGACCGCCTGCGCTGGGCCGCGCGGCTCCACGACCTCGGCAAGGTCGCAGTGGACGCGTCGCTCCTCCGTAAGGAAGGACGGCTGGACGGAGCCGAATGGGCCGCGATGCGGCGACATCCGCGGCTCTCGGCACGGCTGATGCAGCGCTTCGAGTTCGCCGCAGGCCAGGCCCGCGCCGTCGAGTTCCATCACGAGCGCTACGACGGCCAGGGCTACTACGGGATCGACGGCAGCGCCCTTCCGCTCGCCTCGCACTTCCTGATCGTCGCCGACAGCTTCGACGCAATGACAACGGAGCGACCCTTCCGGCCGGCTTTGTCCCGCGAAGAAGCGCTCGCGGAGATCGAACGAAACAGCGGCACCCAGTTCCATCCGACCGTTGCCAGGGCATTCGTGGCGCTCGAACGCGGTCACGACGCGACCGCTCTCCTCACCGCCGACGAGCTCGCGCAGCTGCGGAGACGCGGCGATCCCTATCGGCTTCCGGTGATCCCGGGGGCGCGCGACCTACGCGACCGGCCCGAGCTGATCGCGATCGCGGGCGTGACGCTCGCGCTCGTCGCCGCCGCCTTCGGCCAGCTCGAACTGGTTTATGCAGGCGGCGCCGTCGGTCTCTTCGGCCTGCTCCTTTACGTCAGGCGGCGAACTCCGCGTCGCCCGGCTCACGCAGGCGATGCTCGACGCCCTCGGACGGGGACAGAGCCGCGAGACCTCGTTCGACGAGGTGACGAGCGTGCTCGAGCGCGCGTGCGGCGCCACGTGAGCGGGCTGATCGACTGGGAGGAAGACGGTCTGGGCGGAACGGTCAGCCGCGAGCGCGGCACGGACGGACCGCATCTGCCGGTGCTGACGAGCTGGCTCGTCCGCGAGGCGGAATCGGGCGAGACCTTGCTCTCCGCCGGCGGCTTCGAGCTCCAGCAGGAGGGCGTCGTCGTCGCGCTGCCGTTGCGGCGCGAGAACAGCGCTCTCGTGGGATTTCTCGTGCTGGCCCTTCCCCGGCGGCTGCCCGCCCAGGTCGAGCTCGCGCTCGCCGAGGTCTCGGACGAGCTGGCGCTGGCGCTCGCCAACCGGCCGGCCGACCGCGTCGCCGGACGCGATCCGCTTTTCGCCGCCGGCTAGACCGAGGCCTGCTCGAGCACGCCGAGGCGCTCGAGGCAGTCGCGAATCCGCGCCTGCTCCTCTTCGCTCGCCTCGACGAGCGGCAGCCGGAGGCCGCCGACGTCCTGGCCGAGCAGGTTGAGCGCGGCTTTGATCTGGATCGGCCCGGTCGTCACCCCGAGCAGCTCATACGCGGGCGCGAGCTCCTCGTGGATCCGCCTCGCGCCCTCCGCGTCCCCGTCGCGGAACCGGCGAACCATCTCCTTCACCTGCGGGCCGACGACATGCGTGTGCACACAGACACCGCCCTTGCCGCCGAGCTCGAGGAACGGGTAGACGATGTTGTCGTCGCCCGCGTAGAGGTCGAGGCCGAGCTCGACGATCCGCCGCGCCTGCTCGAGGTCGTCGTTCGCCTGCTTGACCGAGGTCACGTTCGGGATCTCGGCGAGCTGAGCCATCGTCTCTGGCTCGATGTTGATCACGACCCGCGAGGGATGTTGTAGACCATCACCGGCCGGTCGCTTGCGGCCGCGACCGCCTTGAAGTGCTCGACGATCCCGCGAGGCGGCGGCTTGTTGTAGTACGGCGTCACGACGAGGAAGCCATCGGCGCCTGCCTCGTGGGCCTCCTCGGTCAGATGAATCGAATGGGTGGTCGAGTTCGTGCCGGTACCGGCCAGCACGGTCGCGCGGTCTCCGATCGCGTCGATCGCCACGCGGAGCAGCTCGACGCGCTCGCCGTCGGAGAGTGTCGGCGACTCGCCGGTCGTCCCGCTGACGACGACGCCGTCCGAGCCGTTGTCGACGAGGAACGCGCAGAGCTCGCGGTAACGCTCGTAGTCGACCGCGCCGTCTGCGTCGAACGGTGTGACGGTCGCCGTCAGGACCTCGCCGAGCACGGTTCGATGTTACTCCTCCGCTTAGATTCACCTCCATGGAGTGCCGCCCCGCGAGCGCCGAGGACGCGGACCGAGGTCGCCGAGCTCCTCGAGCAACTGGACCATCCGGCAACCCCCGAGGCCGCCCGCCGCCGATTGCAAGTGCTCGCGGCCTCGCACAGACGACGACGTCTGGGTTGCCGAGCGGGACGGAACTGTCGTCGGCCTCGTCGCGATCCACGTCTCAGCCTCGCTCGAGCGCGACGGTGAGGTTGCGAAGGTGAACGCGATCGTCGTCGACGAAGCAGCGCGGCGCCAGGGAGTTGGCAAGCAGCTGATGGCCCTCGCGGAGCGCGAGGCCCGCCGGCGCGGCTGCGTGCTGCTCTTCCTGACGACAGCCGAGCGCCGCCGGGACGCACACGCCTTCTACCGCGGCCTCGGGTTCGAGGAGACAGGCAGGAGGTTCGCGAAGGCGCTCGACTAGACCGGGAGCCAGTAGTCGACCCATTGCTCGCGGGTCGCGCCGACGCGGTCGTAGACCTTGATCGCGGCTGCGTTGTCCGGAGCCGTCTGCCAGGTGAGCTTGCCGGCGCTGCGCGCGGCGCACTCGGCGCGGCAGGCTTCGATCAAGGCCGCGGCGACGCCGGTACCGCGCGCCTCCGGCGCGACGAAGAGGTCGTTCATGACCCCGATCCGCTCGGCGCTCGTCGTTGCCCAGCTCCAGAAGATCGTCGCGAAGCCGACGGCGCGGCCCTCGCTGCGCGCCAGCAGCTGGACCCCCTCGCGCTCGGGGTCTGCGATCAGCGCTCGCGAGAGCGACAGCAGAGCATCATCGGATGGCGCGACCTCGTAGAAGTCGCAGTAGGCGCGCATGAGCGGCAGCAGCTCGGCGAGGTCAGCTTCGGTGACGCGCTCGATCGTCAAGGCGAATCGAGCAGCCGCTCGAGCCCGACCGTCAGGCCCGGCGGCAGGGTCGCCAGCTTTTCGAGCGCCAGCAGCACGCCCGGGACGAACGCCTCGCGAGAGAACGTGTCGTGCCGGATCGTCAGTAGCTGGCCGTCTCCCCGAGCAGGACCTCCTGGTGCGCAACGAGGCCCGGCAGCCGCACCGAGTGGATCGGCGGCTCGCCGGGCAGGCGTCTCCGCGGTCGCCCGGGCCGTCCCTGACGGCGCGTCCTGCTTGCTCTCGTGGTGGAGCTCGACGATCTCCGTGTGTGGCAGGTATTCGGCCGCTGCCTCGGCGAAGCGCATCATCAGGACGGCGCCGATCGCGAAGTTCGGAACGACCAGCAGCTGCAGCGAACGGTCGAGCGCCAGCGCGTCGAGCTCCTCGAGCTCAGCCCCGCCGAGGCCGCTGGTGCCGACCACAGCGGGCACGCCCTGCTCCAGCGCGGCGCGGACGTTGCCCGCAGCCGCGTCCGGCTGCGTGAAGTCGACCGCCGCGTCGACCCCGGAGAGATCGGCCTCCTCCCACGCCCGACCCGCGCACCTCGTGCCCTGCCGCCTCGAGCGCCGGCGCCAGCACCGAGCCGACCTTGCCGCGGTGCCCGAACAGCGCGACGTTCACGCCGCGCGCGCCAGCTCCGGGTTGACCCGCTCGACGGCGGCGAGGAAGCGCTTCTCGCTCGGCCCGATGCCCGCAGCGGAGAGCTTCTCGGGCGCCAGCAGCACGCCTGCAAGCTCCGCCAGCTCCTCGGGCTCGACCGCCTCGATCTCGGCGATGATCCGCTCGAGCGAGAGCAGCTCGGTGTCGAGATCAGCGACTTCCCGAGCCGGCTCATCCGGTTCGAGGTCGATTCCATCGAGAGCATGATCCGGCCCTTCATGTTCTCCTTCGCGCGCGCCAGCTCGTCGGGCCGCAGGTTGCCGGCGGCGATGTCGGCGATCTGCTCGCGCGATGATCTCGAGGCATTCGCGCAGGTTCTCCTCGCGCGTGCCGATGTAGACGCCGATCTGGCCCGTGTCCGTGTACTGCGACGCGAAGCTGTAGACGGCGTACGCCATCCCGCGCTTCTCCTGATCTCCTGGAAGAGCCGCGAGGAGGCCGAGCCGCCGAGGATCCCGTCGAGGAGCGAGGCGGCGAACCGCCGCCGGTCGGAGCGCGAGATCCCGGGGCGGCGAGGCAGACGTGGTACTGCTCGGTGTCCTTGCGCTGGAAGCGCAGGCCGGGAGCGGGCGCCTTGACCAGCGGCCTGCGGACGCGCGGCGCCTTCGGCTGCGTGGCGTGAAGCGCCTTCATCTGCGCCCGGTTCGAGCAGGCGGAGCAGCGTCTCGTGCTGGACGTTGCCCGCCGCCGCGACGACCACGTTCCCGGGGACGTACATCGTCCGGTGATACGACGGTGATCGCCCGGCGGCCGAGCGACGAGATCACCTCGGCCGTGCCGATCACGGGCCGACCGAGCGGATGCGACGCCGAACGTCGCCTCCTGAGATCAGATCGTGGACGAGCTCCTGCGGCGTGGTCGTCGTACATCGCGATCTCCTCGAGCACGACCTCGCGCTCGGCGTCGAGCTCGGCGAAGCCGGGCGCGAAGACCATTTCGCCCATCACGTCGAGCGCCGTCTGCAGCTGGTCGTCCGGAACACGCGCGTAGACGACGGTGTGCTCGCGCGAGGTGGCCGCGTTCAGCTCCCCGCCGAGCGTGTCGAAGATCTCGGCGATCTGCTGCGCGCCGTGTACGAGGCCGTGCCCTTGAAGAGCAGGTGCTCGATGAAGTGCGAGACGCCGGCCCGATCGGCCTTCTCGTCGCGCGAGCCCGCCCCGATCCAGAAGCCGATCGCAACCGAGCGGACGTGAGCAAGCCGCTCCGAGATGACGCGCTCGCCGGAATCGAGCTCGCTGAGGACGTACTTCTGCACGGGCGGATCGTACTCTCGCGGTCCAGTCCCTCAAGTGAGGGATGCCTCGCGGCCGATAAATAGTTGATTTGGCCGCTGTCGCCGTCGTGACACTGCGCTTGGATTCGAACGCCGGCTTCGGACGGTCCCGAGCGCAGCCGATCGTCTCTGAGTCACGGACTGTCGACTGCACAGACCAGGTCATCGGGACTTCACTCTGAACTCGCGACTTGTCTGTCCCCAAGTGCGGAATTACGCGCGCGAGCTCCTTCAGGACCGCTGCCCGGACGCGTTCCTGGATAGACCAAGTACGCGCGATTTCGCCCGGGCGCGACACGGCTGAGGAAGCCCCTGCAGAGGCCTCCCGCTTGCCGTCATTGGTTCACGCTCTGGCGGCTGGCTGACACTGCCCTGAACTGCCGTTCTTGGCCCTAGCAACCGTAGCCGTCCTGGCGCTGCTCGGCTCGCCTATGCGCTGGTTGGCGCACTGTGCGCGAAAAGCGTTCAGCATCCGTCCGCGCGCGTCGCGCGCCTCCTGGATCGGACGCGCTCGTGGGCACGGGACAGGGTCAAATGGGAAGTTGGAGTCCCTGACACAGCGAGAGAACGAGGTTCTCGATCTGCTGGCCGAGGGCCTCACCCAGGAACAGATCGCCGGCCGCCTCGTGATCAGTCCCAAGACGGCGGCGACACACATCAGAGAATCCTCAGCAAGCTCGGGTTCGAAGCCGCGCCCAGGCGGTCGCGCTCGTCCGCGCGAGGAACGGGACGTCAGCGCCCGCGTCGCCGAGGACGCGCTCCACCTGCTCGTTTAGCCGAGACGTGCGGATCGCGGCCGCGAGTTTTGCGTGCGTCGAAGGTCGCGGCCGACGAGACCGGGTTGAGCTTCGAGCCGGTCTTGCCGATGAGAGCAGCGTCGGTGTCTGCGACACGCGGTCGGCAGTCGCCTGAGCATCGATCCTCTTGGTCGCGTCCGTGACGAAACTCGAATCCTGGTCGTCGACCACCCGTTGTACCTTCATCCCCGGCACGCTCGCGGCGGCGATGCTCGATGAAGGTCTGGTTCAGCCAGCCGGTGTTCTCGGTGCCCTGGTTCGCATAGGTGATCTGGAGCGAAGTTGAAGGCGCGGTTCTGCTGGGAGGCGGCGATCATCGCTTGTCGGGCGGGGATCGAATCCGGGCCGATGAACGCGATCGGCCGTGCCTCGATCTTCAGCTTTCCGGCGCGCACGAACTCCGAGACGATGCTCGGCGCCACGCTCGTCTCGAACGCGCGGCAGCCCGGGCACTGAAGGTCGATGTACTCGACCATCGTCAGCGGCGCCTTCGCGGAGCCGAGGACGAGTCCGTTCTGCGGAATGCCGGCGAACTCGCGCTGCACGGCAGCGGCGTTCGGCAAGGCGTTCGTCAGCGAGCCGACGGTCGGGATGGTGGCCGCTGAGGATGAGCTGTTACCGCCGACCGCGAGCGAGATCCCGACGACAGCGCCGACAAGCACGAGCCCGGCCAGGGCCGCGACTAGGAGTACCTTCGGCGACGCGCGCCGGCGTGCGCCCTTGCGCGCGACGGGAGGGCGGCGCAGCCACCTGCTGCCTGCGTCGCCGTGCTTGCTTACCGCTCATTCGTAACCAACGGTAGCCCGCGGTTCGTAAGCGGCGAGTAAGAGGAAGGCGAACAACAGCGCAAACGCCGTCAGCGCGAGCGTCGGGATCGTCACGTAGCCGAACTCGTTGATCCACTTGACCGTGCAGCCGCCCGGCGCCGAGATCCGGCAGGTGAGCGACTCGCCGACGACGCGGTTCTCGACCAGCAGGTGGTAGACCGAGACGCCGGCGCCGACGATCGGCAGCGGCAGCAGGTAACGGCGCCGCGCGTGGATCGTCGGCGAGCGCCGCCAGCAGCGTCGATGATCGAGAGCGGATACATGCAGATCCGCTGGTACCAGCAGAGCTCGCAGGGAACGAAGTGCGCGATCTCCGAGAAGAAGAGGCTGCCGCCGGTGGCGATCGCGGCGACGACGAACGCGAGCCATAGCTCGTAACCCTCGACGCTGCTTCGGAGCGCCCGCAGCGGGCCTCGGACGCCGACGAGCGCGAGCGCCCCGATGAGGAGGAGCCCAGCGCCGAGGACCTGCCCGACGACACCGAGTACCGCCAGGGCGACGATCACGTCATGAGTCATGCCGCGACTCCCGTGCGAAGGTAGGGCGGCGGTGCGCCCCAGGGCGCGCCGCCGCTCACGTTGCTACCGCCGTTCGCGGTCCACGCCCGCGGCCTCCGCGGCCACGGTCACGTCCGCCGCGAGGCCGGTCTTCCTCCGGCGGCCGCGGCGGGGCGTTCTTGGCGCGCTCGATCAGCTCCTCGGGCTGGACGAGCGTGCCGTTCTCGTGCTTGGCGACGAGCTTGAGGCCGATCCGGCCGCGGTCCTTGTCGACCTCCTGGACGATCGACGTCGAGCGACGTCGCCGCGGCTCATCACGTCCTCGATGTGACCGACCCGGCCGGGGCCGACGTTCGAGACGTGGAGCAGGCCGTCGGTGCCCTTCTTCAGCTCGACGAACGCGCCGAACTGCGTCGTCTTGACGACCTTGCCCGTGTACGTGTCCCCGACCTCCGGCTCCTTGGTCAGCGCCTCGATCGCCGCGATCGCCGCGTCGGCCTTCGTGCCCTCGGTCGCGTAGATGAGGATCGTGCCGTCCTCCTCGATGTCGATCTGGACGTCGTAATCGGCCTCGAGCGAGCGGATCGTCTCGCCGCCCTTGCCGATCACCATCCCGATCTGCTCGGGGTCGATCTTGACCGTCGAGATCCGCGGCGCGTGCTCGGCGAGCTCGGTGCGGGGCTCCGGGATCGCCTCGAGCATCTTGTCGAGGATGAACTCGCGCGCCCGCTTCGCCTGCTCGAGCGCGTTCCGCATGATCTCCTGCGTGACGCCGGTGATCTTGATGTCCATCTGCAGCGCGGTGATGCCCGTCGCGCGTGCCGGCGACCTTGAAGTCCATGTCGCCGAGGTGGTCCTCGGCACCCTGGATGTCGGTCAGGATCACGTAGTCGTCGCCCTCCTTGACGAGGCCCATCGCGATGCCGCGAGACCGGCGCCTTGATCGGCACGCCGGCGTCCATCAGCGCGAGCGTCGAGCCGCAGACCGGAGCCCATCGACGAGGAGCCGTTCGACTCGAGCGTCTCGGAGACGAGGCGGATCGTGTACGGGAACTCCTCCGCGGACGGGATCATCGGCTCGAGCGCCCGCTGCGCGAGCGCGCCGTGGCCGATGTCGCGGCGCTTCGGGCCGCGCATGAAGCCGGTCTCGCCGACCGAGTAGGGCGGGAAGTTGTAGTGGTGCATGTAGCGGCGGTCGGTCTCGAGCGACAGGTCGTCGATCCGCTGTCCCTCCTTGGCCGTGCCGAGCGTCAGCAGCGTCATGATCTGCGTCTGGCCGCGCGTGAACAGCGCCGAGCCGTGCGTGCGCGGCGCGACGCCGACCTCGCACGTGATCGGGCGGATCTCCTCTGTGCCGCGGCCGTCCGGGCGCCGCTTCTCGACCGCGATCTTCTGGCGGACGAGCTCCTTGTAGATCGCCTCGGCGGCCTTCTTGACGAACTGGCTGGGTCATGCGAGTCCTTGACGGCAGGCTCGTCGCCGTCGCCGGCCGCCGGGCCGACCGGGAACGGCAGCTGCGACCGTGCTCGACGATCCGGCTCGAAGAGCAGGCTGCCGCTTCGCGGACTTCAGCTCCTTCGAGGTCCTGCTCGGCATCGGTCAGCGCCTTGCAGGTCGTCCTCGAACTGCTCGCGGACCGGGCTCTCGACGGCCTCGAGCCGGATGCGTCTCGAGGATCAGCGTCCAGGCTGGCGCGCACCTGCATCTGCGCTTGATGATCTCGTCCTCGGTCGACTCCATCGTCAGCGGCGGGTCGAGCTCGCTCGACGATCTCCTCGACCGCGGCCGCGCCCTCGCGCAGGCCGTCGCGAGGATGCGCTCGCGGATCTTGGTCGCCGTGCGTCGCGCTCGAGCTCTTCCGTCAGCTCGCGGTCGAGCCACTTCGCCTTGCCGACCTGCCGCTGCAGGTCTTCCTGCAGCTCGCAGAGCTTGCTGATCTCCTCGTGGGCGCGCTCGAGCGCCTCGAGCAGGAGTGTCCTCGGGGATCTCGCTCGCTCCGGCCTCGACCATCGTCAGCGCGTCCTTCGTGCCGACGACGATCAGGTCGAGCGTGCTCTCGCCCTCGCTCCACCTCGGCGAGCGTCGGGTTGACGACGAGCTCGCCGTCGATCAGGCCCGATGCGGACTGCGCCGACCGGCCCCAGGAAGGGCAGCGGCGAGATCATCAGCGCCGCCGAGGCGCCGTTGATCGCGAGGATGTCGTGCGGCGCTGACGAGGTCGGCGTGAGAGCGTCGTCGCAGATGACCTGCACCTCGTTCTTGAAGCCCTTCGGCCAGAGCGGCCGGATCGGGCGGTCGATCATCCGCGCGGTCAGGATCGCCCTCTCGGTCGGGCGTCCCTCGCGCTTGAAGAAGCCGCCGGGAATCTTGCCCGGCGGCGTACATCCGCTCCTCGACGTCGACCGTCAGCGGGAAGAAGTCCGCGCCTTCGCGGGCCTCCGTCTTCCCTGCGCGGTCGCCAGCACCATCGTGTCGCCCTGGCGGACGACGACGGCGCCGTCGGCCTGCTTGGCCAGCTTGCCGGTCTCGAATGTGATTTCACGGCCCGCGATCTCCACCGAAAGGGTGGTCGGGCCCTGGGTTGCAATGCTCATTGTTCCTCCACTTCTTTCTTGAAGGTGGAGGTTTGAGTCAACGCGTCCTCGGCGCGTTCGCTCAAACTTCCACCCTCGATTCGGCTCGGTTATCTCCTGAGGCCGAGCTCCTGGATCAGTGCGCGATACCCCTCGAGGTCGCGCTTTTGCAGGTACTGCAGGAGCCGCCGGCGGCGGCCGACCAGCTTGAGCAGACCGCGTCGCGAATAGTGGTCCTTCGGTGCGCTCTCAGGTGCTCCGTGAGCTCGTTGACACGCCGTGTCAAGAGCGCGATCTGCACCTGGGGCGAGCCGGTGTCCGCCTCGCTGCGGCCGTGCTGGCCGATGATCTCCTGTTTTGCTTCCTTGGTGAGAGGCACTGATTTCCTCCTAGATATGCGTCTCCGCGGTCTCCGCCCGGCGCGCCAAGGAACGCGCACGGCCGAGGCCGCGGTCTCGCAGTAGGGTAGCAGCCCTCTGGTGGAGCGGGTTTCGGCGAAACAGCTGGCGGAATGGGCCGCGGAGGCGCGGGAGCGCTGGAGCGTGCCCGGGCTGGCGGTCGGCCTTCTGTACGACGGCGAAACCGTGTTCGCCGCCGACGGCGTCTGCGAGCTCGGAGGCGAACAGCAGGTCACGCCCGAGACCGCTTTTCGGATCGCGTCGATCACGAAGCCGTTCACGGCCACGCTTTGCGCTGTCGCTCGCCCAGGACGGGTTGCTCGCGCTCGACGAGCCGCCGGCCGGCTCGGCGGGTCGAGGCGACGATCCGTCAGCTCCTCTCCCATCAGGGCGGGCTCGCCTGCGAATAGCCGCCGGCGCTAGAGGAGCTCGGCAAGGGTGACGACGGGTTGCAGAGGATCGCCGAGGAGGAGCCCCCGCGGCTCCCGGTCGGTCCGGGTGAGCTCTTCTCCTACTGCAACGTCGGCTTCTGGCTCGTCGGCGCCGCAGTCGCTCGCGCTTCCGGGCTCACGTTCCAGGCGGCGATGGGCGCCCGGGTCCTCGAGCCCCTGGAACTGGAAGCCACTGACTTCGAGCCGCGGCAGGCGACGCGCGGACATGAGCAGGCCGAGCCGGGCCTCGGACGAGCACGTCGTCGTCGACCACCCGTATCCGCAGACACGAACGCCGTCCGGCGGTCTCTGGTCGAACGTCCAGGATCTCCTGCGCTTCGCGGCCCATCACCCGGCGGCCCAGGCCCGCTCTCCCGGGAGTCCATTCACGAAATGCGGCAGCCGCAGATCGCCGCTCCCGGCGGCAGCTACAGGCTGGGCTGGTTCCTGCGCCAGTCAGGAGGCCGGCGGATCGTCGAGCACCCCGGCTCGGTGGCCGGTTTCGAGTCGCTGCTCCTTGCTGGTGCCGGACGAGCGCTTCGGCTTCGCCGCGCTGTCGAATTCGAGCCGCGGGAGCGCGGCGATCCGCGACCTGCTCGAGCGGCTCGGACTGGGATCGACCGGCCCGACTTCACGCTGGAGCCCGAGCAGCTCGCGCGCCTTCGGCGGCACCTACTCCGGCGATGGCATCGAGGTCGAGGTCGCGCCTGAGGACGGTCGCCTGAGCGTGGCGGTGACCTCCTTCGACCCGCCTCTCTGGCGAGAACGTCGCCTATCCCCGGTCCCCGCCCGACCGGTCGCCGAGCGCGAATTCGAGGTCGTCGACGCCGAGTGGCGCGGCGAGCGGCTCACGTTCCCGCGGGACGGCTTCGTCTGCGTCGGCGTGCTCGCCGCGCGTACGGAGTGACGGCCTCGATCGCAGCCGGGCACCCCGTCACGGTCGGAGCGGGGGTCGAGATCTTGCAGGCGGGCGGAAGCGCGGCGGACGCTGCCGTCGCGGCCTCACTCGCCTCCTGTGTGGCGGAGACGGTGATGACCGGGCTTGCTCGGCGGCGGACACGCCATCTACTACGAAGCCGCGAGCGGGCAGATCGAGAACCTCGACTGCTTCGTCGCAGTTCCCGGCCTCGGCGCGGAGCGGCGCGAGGCTCGCTGCTGGAGCTCGACGTGCCTTTCGGCGCCGAGCTCGGTCCACTACGCGGTCGGAATCGCATCGTGCGGGGTGCCGGGCGTGCCGGCCGGCCTGGATCAGCTCTGGCGCCGCCACGGCCGGCTCGACTGGCCGCGCCTCGTCGAGCCGGCGCTGCGGCTCGCTCGCGAAGGGGTCGAGATGTCGCCGGCTCAGGCCTCGTGCCTGGCGATGCTCGCGCCGGTGATGACCATGAACGAGGGCGCGCGGATCTACGCGCCCGGTGGCGTCCTACTCCAGACCGGCGACCGGCTCGAGCAGCCCGGCCTCGCGCGCGGCGCTCGAGCTGATGGCGGAGGAGGGCGCCGCCTCGGCGTATTCGGGCTCGATCGCGGACGGCGCTGCTCGCGCTGATGCTCGAACGAGGCGGTCGTCGTCACCGGTGCGAAGACCTCGAGACCTATCGCGCCGAATGGAGCTCCCCCGTCGAGGTCGGGCTATCTGGGTGCGACGCTTTACAGTCGCCACGATCTTCAGGCTCGCCGAGACGCTGCCGCGTGTTCCCGGCTCCGAGGGCTCACCGAGGCCGAGCGAGCCGTCGCCCTCGCGGAGGTTCTGGACGGCGAGAGAACGAACGGGGCCGGCGACACGACAAACATCACGGTCGTCGACGCGGAGGGAAATGCGTGCGTTCTCACCACCAGCCTCGGCCTCGGCTCGGGCGACTACCTGCCGGATCTCGACCTGCACCTGAACAGCATGCTGGGCGAGGCCGATCTCGTCCGCGGGGCACTCGAGCCGGGTGAGCGGATGGGCAGCATGATGGCTCCGAGCGTCGTGCTGCGAGACGGCAGCATGGAGCTCGCGATCGGCGCGGCCGGCGGGACGCGTCTGCGCAGCGCTTTGATCGAGGTCGCCGCCGGTGTGCTCGACGAGGGTTTGCCGGCAGGCGAGGCCGGTGGCGCGCCGCGCGCTCCACGCCGCCGGCGGGCGCGTGCAGACTCGAGCCGGGCTTCTCGAACGCAACCGTGGGCGCGCTCGAGCGGAAAGGCTTCGAGGTGCGCGTCTGGCCCGCGCAGCACCACTTCTTCGGTGGCGTCAGCCTCGTTACGCCGAGTGAGCGCCGCCGGGGATCCCCGACGAAGCGGTGCCGCAGCGCAAGCGCGGTAGCCGACGAGGTGGTCAGCCAGCCGAGGTAGCCGCAGTCCGGGCAGCCTGGGTTTACCGTCACGGTGCCCCCACGCGCCGGCTTCGAGTAGAGCGGCGCCGCAGCCGAGGCAGCGGACCGTCTGCAGAACCTCGAGTTTCGGCGCTTGCTTGAGCCTCTCGGTCTCCCATGCACACCCAGAGATTCCGCTCTTTGCGAAAACTTGCGTTTGTGAAGTCCGCTCAGACAGGCCGCTCGGCCGCGCGAGTCGCCTCGACGTCGCAGCGTGATCTGCGCCACGAGGCTCGTGCCTCGCTCGCGAACGCCCGTTCCTCGCGCAGCCGACGCCACAGCTCGACGATCAGGCGTTCGCCGTAGAGATCGCCCTCGAAGTCGAGCAGGAAGGCCTCGACGCGGCGCTCCGCTGCCGCCGTAGTGCGGGTTCGTCCCGATCGAGACCGCGGCGCGGTGGCCCAGCCGCCCCGCCCGCGTAGATCCCGTACGCGGGCACGAGCAGATCCGGGTCGACGCGCAGGTTGGCGGTCGGGATAGCCGAGCGTCCCCCACGGGCATCGCCTGAGACGACGGTTCCCTCGACCTCCGACCGGCCGGCCGAGCAGCCGCGGCCGCGCCCGTCGACGTCGCCCGCGCCGACGCAGCTCGCGGATCGCCGTCGACGAGACGTCCGTGCACGAGCGTCGACGCGCGTCGACGGACAGCCCGAGCTCCGCAGCAGCGTCGCGAGATCGCCCGTCGGCCGCGCCCGAAGCGGAAGTCAGCCCCGCGACCACGAGCCTCGGTCCCGATCGGCCGCAGCAGCTCGTCCACGAACGGCGTCCGGCGCGAGCGCCGCCAGCTCCGGCGTGAACTCGACCACGAGCGTCTCCTCCACGCCCGCCTCCGCGAGCAGCTCCAGCCGGCGCTCGAGCGTCGTCAGCAGCTCGCACCTGGTTGCCGAGCACCGTCCGCGGATGCGGGTCAGAAGGTCACCACCGTCGGCGTGAGCGCCGGCGCAGTCGACAGCGCGTCTCGAGCACCGCGCCGGTGGCCGAGGTGGACGCCGTCGAACGTGCCCGAGTCGCGACCGCCCGCGGCCGAGCCTCCAGCTCGCCAGCGAGCGTCGACGACCTTCATCCAGGCAGCTCCCGGCGGCGCCCTCGGGGGCGAGCCCGATCCGAGCCAACGCCTCGTCAGGGCGGCACGATCCGCTCACGGGTCGGCCTCCTCGACCGTGAACGGCCCGACCTCCGTCCGGCGCAGCGTGCGCGCAGTGCCCGCCGAGCGCCTCGGCGATCGCCCGCACGTACGTGCCCGAGCTGACGCGGAGGTCGAGGCGTGACGACATCGCCTCGTATACGCGATGACGTCGAGCGCGTGCACCGTCGAGCGGCGCAACGGGCATCTCCACCTCGACCCCGCGCCGGTGCAGCCGGTAGGCGCGCTCACCGCCGATCTTCACCGCCGAGGCGGCGGGGATCGGCAGCTCGATCTCGCCGCGGAGGCGCTCGAGCTGTCTGCGCGAGCTCCGCCTCGCCGGGCGGCTCCAGACGCTCGACCACCTCGCCCTCCGGGATCGCCCGTCGACGTGCGCGCGTCAGATCGACGTCCGTGACGTACCGCTTGTCCAGTCCGACGAAGCATGGAGCCAGCTTAGTTGCCGCGCCGGACAACAGCAGCAGGAGGCCGGTCGCGAACGGATCGAGCGTGCCGGCGTGGCCGGTCCGCGCGCCCGTCACGCCGCGGATCTGCCGCGACGATCGCGAACGACGACGGGCCCCGCCGGCTTGTCGACGAGCGACGACGCCGCTGGGCTCAAGCGCCCGTGGTGGCACGCTGCGCGAGGAACTCGCGCGTGATGAACTCGGTGATCTCCTCGATCGAATCGTCGCTCGAGAAGCCGGCCGCCTGCGCGGTGACCGCCGCCGCCCGACGCGCGCGCGATCGCGGAGACGTCGAGCTCGTCGTTGCTCGAGCGCAGCGACTGATCCGTCGCGCCGGGCCCGTCCCGGCGGCTCACGGATCAGCGCGGCCATGTCCGCGCCCTCGACCGCGCGCAGGTAGTCGATGATCCCCTCCGAGTACGGCCTCGGCCGCGCCGACGTCCGCGAAGTCGCTCCGCAGCAGGTACGAGACGACCAACCGCCTCCCGTCGTAGATCTGCGGCCCGCTCGAGCGCGCGGGCGAGCAGCTTCAGCTTCGCGAACTGCACCGTCTCGTAGACACTGCTGGAAGATCGCGTGGACGTCGGCCCCGGCCTCGACGAGCTCGGCCGCCAGGCGCGAGCGCCTTCGGCGGTCGTGTTCGAGTACTGAAACCGTCCGGTGTCCGTGACGAGCGCGATGTAGAGCGCCTCCGCGATCTCCGGCGTCAGCTCGACGCCGAGCTCCGCGAAGACGTCGCGCAGGACCTCGCCGGTCGACGAGGCGTTCGGAACGATCAGATTGATCGTCGCCGAAACGCGTGTTGTCGTGATGGTGGTCGATGTCGAGCGACCAGCGGCGCGCCGTCGAGCGGCTCCGGCTCCGGCGCCGATCCGCGTCTCGTTCGCGCAGTCGACGGCGATCAAGACACGCTCGCGCGCAGTCGTCCGGCAGCCGCCGTCGCAGCTCGTCGAGCGGCATGAACGCGTACTCGACGCGGCAGCGGAGCATCGCCGTCGAGGTACATGACGCTGTCCTTGCCGAGCTGGTCGAGCGCGAGCTTGAGCGCCGAGGATCGACCCGAGCGCGTCGCCGTCCGGGGTTCTCGTGAGTGACGAGAGAAAGCGGTCGTGCGCAGCGAATCGCGTCCGCGACCGCCGTCTACGTCACTCGTCGTTTGGGGCGAGCTCATCGATCAGCTGCGTCATGCGGACGCCCGCGCTCGACGGTCGGATCGTATTCGAACGCGAGCTGCGGTGTCCGCTTCAGCCGCAGCTCGCGCGCCAGCCGCGCCCTGCAGGACGCCGTGCGCGGCCTCCAGGCCCGGCCAGACTCTGCTGCGCGCTTCTCCTCCGAGCCGAGGACGCTGACGAAGACCGCGCGCGTGCCGGAGATCAGGCGAGGTCTCGACCCCGGTCACGGTCACGAAGCCGATCCGCGGTCCTTGAGCTCCCTCGACCGCCTCGGAGAGCACCTGGCGAACAGCTTCGTTGACGCGGCGCATCCGGTCAGTCATGGGCCAGCCTCTGGCCCATGAGGGGAGGGACTCGGGGAACCGGGAGGTTCCCCGGATCTATGGAGAAGGGGCTCGTGGGGGAAACAGGGTTTCCCCACGGGAGCGAGCCGAAGGCGAGCGACCATTGTGGTATTCAACCCGCGTGGCCCTGCACGCGCTCGCGCTCGCCGCCGTCGCGGCATGGTGCTTCGTGACCGCGCCTCGCAGGTGGGCTCGTCGGTCTCGTGCTCCGGAAACATCCGTCTACCGGCAATGCTGCTCATCTCCTCCGAGCCCCGCCGCCGGAGCCGGCGCGAACATCGGTGTCTCCCGGCGTCGCGGCGGCTACGGCTGCCGTCACTCAGGTGCGCGCCGGCCGGATCCACTGGCGTGTGTTCTGCGGGATGGCGCCGCCTTCGATTGTGGGGGCTGTCCTCGGCGGACTCGTCTCGGGAGAGCTGCCGGGGACGGCGCTGCTGATCGTGATCGGCGTCCTGCTGATCGCGTTCGGCGTTGACCTGCTCCGGCCCCGTGGCCCGATCCGCCGGCGGGAGCAGCTCAACATCCCGGCTGCGGTCGCCAGTGGCGCGGTGATCGGCTTCCTCGGCGGCGTCGTCGGCCTGATCCTCGGCTCGCTGCGAATGCCCGCGCTGCTGCGGCTTCGTCGGCGAAGAACCGGTGCGAGCGGTCGGCACCAACCTGCTGGTCGGCGTCTTCGTCGGCGCGGCCGGGGTCGTCGGGCACGTTCCGGGCGGAATCGACTGGGTCGCGTTCGCGATCGGGGCGGCCGCGTCGGTTCCCGGAGCGCTTCCTCGGCGCCCGCCTGACCGGCCGCCTCGACGAACGCCAGCTCCTGCGCGCGATCGGGATCGTGCTGCTTGTTCGCCGGAGCGATCACGCTCCTGCAGGCCGCCGTCTAGCGCTAGGGTCCTCCGGGGTCTTCTGTGTCTTTTTGCGTTCATTCGCCGGGCGGGAGCTCGCGGTGGATCTCGGCACCGCGAACTCGCTCGTCTTCGTTCGCGGCGAGGGGATCGTCGTCTTCGAGCCCTCAGTCGTGGCGGTCGACGACCGGACCGGCGAGGTTCAGGCGGTCGGGGCCGACGCGAGCCGGATGATCGGACGGACGCCCGCCTCGATCCGCGCGATCCGGCCGCTCCGCCACGGCGTGATCGCGGACTTCGAGATGACCGAGCAGATGCTCCGGTACTTCATCCGCAAGGGCGGCGGCGGGCGGCTCCCGCTCGCGCAGGTCGTCCTCTGCGTCCCGAGTGGGATCACGAAGGTCGAGCGGGAGGCCGTCCAGGAGGCGACGCTCGCCGCCGGCGCTCGCGCCGTCTACCTCGTGGAGGAGCCGATGGCCGCCGCAATCGGCGCGGGCCTGCCGGTCGCCGAGCCGCGCGGGAGCATGATCGTCGACATCGGCGGCGGCACGACCGAGGTCGCCGTCATCTCGCTCGGCGGGATTGTCAGCTCGCAATCGATCAAGGTCGGCGGCTACGAGATGGACGAGGCGGTTGCCAAACATGTCCAGGGGCACTACGGGCTGTTGATCGGCGAGGAGACGGCCGAGCAGGCGAAGCTCGACGCCGGCTCGGCCTGGGAGCTCGCAGAGGAGCTCGAATGCCAAGTCGGGGGCCGCGATCTGCAGAGCGGGATGCTTCGGCGGCTCGAGCTCGGATCGGAAGAGCTCCGCAACGCTCTCGACGCTCCGGTCCAGCGGATCGTCAACGCCGTCAAGGACACGCTCGAAGGCACCCCGCCCGAGCTCGCCGCCGACATCAGCGACCGGGGATCATCCTCGCCGGCGGCGGAACGCTGCTCCGCGGGATCGATACGCGGATCCGCTCCGAAACGGGCCTCGAGGTCGCTCGGGCGGAGTCCCCGCTGACCTGCGTCGTGCTCGGCGCCGGCGAGTCGCTGAACGAGCTCGACACGCTCAAGCGAACGCGTCCCGGGCGCGGCCGCAAGGCGCGCGGTCGCCGGTTTCAGCGCCGCTGACGCCGCTAGAGACCGTCGTCGAGCGAGACGATCTCCCGCTCGACGCCGGCGAGCTCGAACTCCTGGCCGGCGAGGTAGCGCTCGGCGCCGTCCAGCAGACGCTGCAGCTCGCGATGGTCGCGCGCGACGCACGAAAGGGTCAGCCGCGAGCGCTGCCAGAGCTCATGGTGGTCGACCTCGGCGACCGACGCACCGAACCGTTGCTGCAGCTGCGCCTTCGCCGACTTGACGTACGCTTGCGCTTGCCCTTCAGTGAGCCCGCCTCGGGGAAATGAAGCTCGACCGAGAGAATCCCGACATAACCGGCGCCCATGGCGGTATTGAACCGACCGGCGACCAACCCGCGGGTTTCGACGTCTAAACAGGCATGCGGACTCTGCTCGGCGCGCTCGCCGCGGTTGTCTTCGCTTTCGCGCCGGCCGGGGCGCATCAGATTCGCCCGCTCGGCCACGCCTACCCGGGCGGGGGCTACACGGGCGACGTCTTCGTCCACAAGGGCTTCGCCTACCTCTCGAGCTGGCACGGCGGCAACTGCCCTTCGCAGGGCGTTCGGGTCTACGACCTGAGCAAGCCGAGCCGGCCGCGGCATGTCTCCACGTTCGCCGACGGCGCGTCGAATCTCTCCGTTCGAGGAACCTGGACGGAGAAGACGATCGTGCAGCACGCGGCGACATCGAGCTTCACGGGCGAGCTTGCAGCTGTCAGCTTCCAGAACTGCCCGGGGACGAACTCCTATCGCGGCTTCGGGCTCTACGACGTCACCAACCCCCGCGCCCCGAAAGAGCTCTCGCTTGTCCGAACGGATCCGGGCGGCTCGCATGAAATCTGGCTGCAAACGGTCGGCCGTCGCGCCTATGTCTACACGGCGATCCCGCTTGCGGAGTTCCCGGGCCATCCGCCCAGCCCGGGTTTCCGGATCTTCGACGCCACCGATCCGCGACATCCCGTCGAGGTCGGCGCCTGGATCGCGCCTCCGGCCATGCGTGGCAACACGCCTGGCGTCTTCGTCCATTCGGTCCGCGTGAACGCCGCCGCAACACGCGCCTACCTCTCGTACTGGAACCTCGGCACGGTCATCCTGGACATCTCGAAGCCTGCCCAACCGCGCTTCCTCGGCCGGACGACCGATACGCAGGGCTCCGCGCACTCGACGGCGATCACGCCGAACGGCAAGGTGCTGATCGAGACGCACGAGACGAACGGCGGGCGCCCCTCCTTCTGGGACATCTCGAAACCATCCCGGCCCAAGCTCCTCAGTGTGTTCAAGCCGCCTCCAAAGTTGCTCGAAGCAGCGAGAAAGACCGGGGCAGGCGGATTCGGCCTAGGCGTGCACGATCCCAAGATCATCGGCAGCCGCGCCTACTTTCTCCTGGTACTCGCTCGGCGTCATCGTGGCCGACATCTCCGATCCGCGGCACCCGAAGTTCCTGACGCGGTTCCTGCCTCCCTCGTCGCGCGATCCTGAGAAGGGCTTCTGCCCACTCGGAAAGACACGCTGCACCTTCAACTGGGGCGTCTATCCGACCCAGCGGTACGTGGTCGCCTCCGACATGGTCGGCGGGCTCTGGTCTTCAGGCCGCCTAGGTAGCCGCCGGCGCCGTCGGGCGCTTCGCGACAGGTCGGTTCTCTCGACCTGCCGCGTCTCGTAGACCCTCGAGGACGTCGCCTTCCTTCACGTCGTTGAAGCCCTCGAGCAGGATCCCGCACTCGAAGCCCTCGGCGACCTCGCGCACGTCGTCCTTGAAGCGCTTCAGCTGCGCGATCGATCGTCTCGTGGATGACGGTGCCGTCGCGGACGACGCGCACCGTCGCGCCGCGGCGGACGACGCCGCTCGGTCACCGTAGCAGCCGGCGATCGTGCCGAGTCGCGAGACCCGGAACAGGCGCGCGCACCTCGACCTCGCCGATCGTCTCCTCGGTCGTGACCGGGCGGAGCATGCCGACGAGCGCCTGCTCGATGTCCTCGGTCAGCTGGTAGATGACGCGGTAGGTGCGGATCTCGACGCCCTCGCGCTCGGCGAGCTGGCGCGCGCCTCGGCCGAAGGCCGCACGTTGAAGCCGACCACCATCGCGTTCGGAGGCCACGGCGAGGTTGACGTCGTTCTCCGTGATCGCCGCCGACGCCCTGGTGGATGACGCTCACGCGCACCTCGGGGTGCTGGATCTTCTGGAGCTCGCTGATCGCCGCCTCGACCGAGCTGACGACATCGCCCTTGAGGACGAGATTGAGATCCTGAGAGCCACCTTCCTGCAGCTGCTCGAAGAGCCGCTCGAGCGAGACGGCGCCGCCGGCCTGCTGTCGCCAGCTGCTCGCGCCGGAGGCGCTCGCCGCGGACTTGCGCGAACTCGCCGCGCCGCGCGCTCGCTCTCGACCACTCGCGAGTACTCGCCCGCCGGCGGTGGATGATCGAAGCCGAGGATCTCGACCGGGGTGCCCGGCCCTGCATCTTCGACCTTCTCGCCGCGATAGTTGTAGAGGGCGCGCACCCGGCCCCAGGCGTCGCCGGCGACGATCGAGTCGCCGACCCGGAGGGTGCCGCGCTGGACAAGCATGGTCGCGACAGGACCGCGGCCCACGTCGAGCCGCGACTCGATGATCGGACCCGACGCCTCGGCCTTCGGATTCGCCTTCAGCTCGAGCTCGGCATCCGCGACGAGCAGCACCTTCTCGAGCAGCTCGTCGAGGTTCTCGCTTCGCCTTCGCGGAAACGTCCGCGAACTGGACTTCCCGCCCCAGTCCTCGGGCTGGAGACCTTCGCCCGCCAGGTCGCCGCGGACCCGGTTCGGGTCGGCGTCCGGCAGGTCGATCTTGTTGACGGCGACGACGATCGGCACCTCGGCCGCGCGCGCGTGCGAGATCGACTCGCTGCGTCTGCGGCATGACGCCGTCGTCGGCGGCGACGACCAGCACGGCGATGTCGGTCACCTCGCGCCGCGGGCGCGCATGGCCGTGAAGGCCTCGTGGCCCGGGCGTGTCGAGGAAAGTGATCTTGCGGCCGTTGATGCTCGACCTGGTAGGCGCCGATGTGCTGCGTGATTCCGCCGGCCTCGGTCTCGACGACCGCTGTCTCGCGGATTGCGTCGAGCAAGGTCGTCTTGCCGTGGTCGACGTGGCCCATGATCGTGACCACCGGCGGCCGGTCCGCGCAGATCCTCGGCCGCGTCCTCGTACTCCTCCGGCTCGAGCTCCTCCTCGCGCGGCGTGCTTGATCTGCAGCTCACGGTCCGGAACGAGCTCGGCGGCGATCAGCTCGACCTCTTCGTCGCTGAGCGACTGGGTGATGGTGACCATCTTCCCCAGGCCCATCATCACCTTGATGATGTCGGGCACGGTCTTGCCCATCGCGGACGAGAGGTCCTTCACCGTCACGCCCGAGGGGACGCTGACCGGCCCGGTCGGCGGCGCAACCGGCTGTTTCGGCGGCCGTGCCTCCTGGCGCTCGCGCGAGCCTGGCGCGCGTTCTCGCGCGGCCGGTTGGCCGCGTTGTCGATCACCACGCGGCGCTTGCGGCGGCCGGTAACGGCGCCCTGGCGGGGGCCTGATCGGGCGGTTTGGTCTGTTTGGGCCGTTAGCCATTTGCGTCAGTGTAGAGCCGGGCCAGCGCCGGATCGACGCGCACGGTCTGTCGAAGGACTCGGTTGAAGGCGGATCGCGTCGCCGCGCGCTCGAAGCACGCCAGCCGGCGGCAGGTGTAGACGCCCGTCCCGGCAGCTTCCGGGCTGGTGACGAGCGCGCCCTCGTGGGCTACGAAGCGGATCAGGTCGCCCTTCGGCGCCTTCCGCCCGCAGCCGGCGCACGTTCTTGTGGTCGTGCTCACGCAGCGCTGGAACCCTCCTCCGTTCTCGCGTCGTCGCCGCGCGAGGCCTCGACCGGAATCCCGGCCGGAACCTCCTCGGGCGGCGCCACCGCCGGATCCGTGACGTCGAGGTCGACCTCGCCCTCGGCGTCGGCGACCGCAGTCGCCGGGGGCCATGCGTGGCCGCAACATCTGCGGGCGCCTCGGACTCGAGCGGCTCGTCGCCGGGTTCCGGCACGGCGGGCCGACGGCCTCGGCGTCCGGCGGCAGCTCGTCGGCGAGCGCCTCCAGCTCCGGCTTCGGACTCGGTCACGATCGGCTCGACGTCCGGCGACTCGGTCTCGCGCTCCGCGAGCTCCTGGTGCGCCGCGACGCCGCAGTAGCGTGAACCGGGCAGCGCCGCGTTCGGGCAGCGCTTGCCGTTCGAGAGAATCGCGGCGCAGCGGCCGGTGAACTCCTCGTCCTCGCCGCCGCCGCCGAAGGCGGCCTCGGCCTCGGCCTGCGCGAACTCACTGTCGGACTGGATGTCGATCTTCCAGCCGGTCAGGCGGGCGGCGAGGCGGGCGTTCATGCCCTCCTTGCCGATCGCGAGCGCGAGCTGGTCGTCGGGCGATGACCACGGTCGCCTCCTTGCGCGTCGTCGTCGAGGTAGACCTCGCGCACGCGCGCGGGCGAGAGCGCCTTGGCGACGAAGCGCGCAGGCTCTGGGTTCCACGGGATGATGTCGATCTTCTCGCCGCGGAGCTCGGAGACGACCATGCGGACGCGCGAGCCGCGCGGGCCGACGCAGGCGCCGACCGGGTCGACGCCCTGGGCGTGCGACTCGACGGCGATCTTCGAGCGGTAGCCGGGCTCCCGCGCGACGCCGCGGATCTCGACGAGACCGTCGGCGATCTCCGGAACCTCGAGCTCGAAGAGCGTCTTGATCAGCTCCGGATCGCGCCGCGAGACGATCACCTGCGGGCCCTTCGTGCCCGAGCGGACCTCGGTGATGACCGCCTTGATCCGCGAGCCCTGCTCGTAGCGCTCGCCGTCGACCTGCTCCGGAGCGGGGCAGCAGCGCCTCGACCTTGCCGAGGTCGACGAGCACGTTGTTGCGGTCGCCCGCCTGCTGGACGATGCCGGTGACGACCTCGGAGACGCGGTCGATGTACTCGTCGTACATCATCTGGCGCTCCGCCTCGCGGATCCGCTGGGTGATGACCTGCTTCGCGGTCTGCGCGGCGATGCGGCCGAAGTTCTCCGGCGTCACGTCCTCCCGCTTGACCTGCTCGTCGGGGACGTCGGACCAGTCGATCTCGAGGTCCTCGTCCTGGACGAGCACGTGAGAGCGCTCGCCCGTCTCCTCCTCGGCCTGCTCGAGCTCGGTCAGCACGCGCTCGCGCGCCTCCTCGAGCAGCCGCCCCTCGATGTCAGGCGGCAGCTCGATCGAGAAGACGCGGAAGTCGCCCTCCTCGCGGTCGAGCTCGACCACGGCGTGGCGCGACGCGCCCGGCGTCTTCTTGTAGGCCGCGAGCAGCGCGTCCTCCAGCGCCTCGATCAGCGTGTCGGACTCGATTCCCTTGTCTCGTTCGAGCTCCTGGACGAACTCGATGATCTCTCTGCTCATTTGCTTCCCTCGTCGATCAGGTTGCCCCGGCACGATCTGCTCGTACGGGATGAGGACCGCGTCGCCGCCTTCGGCGCCGACGCGCACTGCCTGCTCGTCCGCGGCGATGACCTCTCCGCGAAACCTCTTGCGGCCTTCGATTTCCGCGGCCGTCCGCAGCTCGACCGTACGGCCCACGAAGCGCTCGAAGATGCGCCGGCTTGCGGAGCGGGCGCTCGATTCCCGGCGAGGAGACGTCGACGGCGTAGTTCCGCCGGTAGTCGTCGAGCTCGCGGGTGACGCGCTCGCAGAGGGCGTGGTCGACGCCCCTTCGGATGGTCGATGTAGACGCAGAAGCGCTCGGGCCCGAGCAGCTCGACGGCGAGCACTTCCGTGCCCGGAACCCGCTGCTCGATTCGCCCCGCCAGCTCTTGCTCGAGCTGCCGCTCGGCTTTGTGTGTACGCCTTCCATCTTCCCTCCTACCGTCATAAAAATGGGCGCCGCGCGCCCATTTCGCCAAGACCGGTGAAATGTGGTGCTGGCAGGATAGCAAGGCCCGTGACCGCAACCCCCGCCAAAACCCGTGAAGGAACGATCGCGCTTTCCGACGGGCGTACGCTTGCCTTCGCCGACCGCGGGCCGGCAAATGGAGCGCCGCTGATCTTCCATCACGGCACGCCCGGGAGCCGGGCAGGACACCATCCCGACCCCGGCGTTTACGACGATGCGGGCGTCCGCGTGGTCACCTACGACCGGGCCGGCTACGGCCTCTCCGACCGGCTCGAAGGCCGCGACGTCGCCGCCGTGGCCGCGGACATCTCCGCGCTCGCGGACGACCTCAGATTCGACCGGTTCGCGTTGATGGGCGTCTCGGGCGGCGCCCCGCACGCGCTTGCCTGCGCCGCCCTCCTGGCCGACCGCGTCACCCGCGCGGTCGTGATGGTCACGCCGGCGCCGAACGAGGACGGCTTCGACTTCCTTGCCGGAATGACGGAGAGCAACGTCAACGAGTTCAACGCCGCGCTGGCAGGTCCTGACGCAATCGCGGCCTACCTCGCTCCTTACATCGAGACCCTCCGGACGCAGCCTGAAGCCGTCCTCGACGAGCTGGCGGCCGAGCTTCCGCGCCCGGACCAGGCGACGCTGGCCAGGCAGGACGTCCGCGAGATGCTGGTAACGAGCTGGCGGGAAGCGTCCCGGCAGGGCGCGGCCGGCTGGATGGACGACGATCTCGCATTCACGCGGCCGTGGGGATTCGACCTCGCGGACGTCTCCGCCGAGGTGCGCATCTGGCAGGGCGAGCTCGACGTGCTCGCGCCCCAGGCGCACGGCAGGCGCGTCGCCGAGCAGCTACCGAATGCCACTTTCGAGCTCGTCGAGGGCAAGGGCCACATGCTCTACGACGCTTGGCCTGAGGCGTTCGCCTGGGCGGCGCGGTAGAGGCGGGTGCCCTCTGCTGGCGGTCCACCACCAGAGGCGGCGCTTGCGCTGCCGGCTAGAGGCCGTGGCGGCTTTGCCGCCGCGGCCGTCTAAACCCGGTTGTTGGCGCGACAGGCCGTTTGGAGCGACGGACACTCAAAAGGTGTGCATTCGCTCTGAGACAGTCGCAGTCTCGGTTTCCGTCTTGCCTTCCTTGAGGCGGCGGATCAGGTCGGCCACGTCGGCCGTTTCCTGCTCCAGGTCGCGCTGGTATTCCTCCAGGCGGCGGAGCAGCGTCTCCGCGTCGGGGAAGCGGCGGCCGCGGTGGCAGCCACCGTGCCGGTGATGTCTTCTTCCGTGCATCTGTTCACCTCCTCTCGTCCTGGTCGTAGCGGTCGAGAAAGCCCTGGACGTCGGCCTGCGCTTGGCGCAGCGCCTCGGCCCAGCGGTCGAGCAGGCGGCGGCCCTCGTCTGTCAGCTCGTAGGTGCGCTTGGCGGGGCCGGGGAGCTCAGCGCTCCACTCCGAGCTGACGAGACTCTCGGCCTCGAGCGCCCGCAGGAGCCGGTAGAGGTTGCCGACGTCGACACGCCCCTCCCCGCGCACCTCGGGCAGCCGCTCGATCAGCTCGTAGCCGTGGAGCGGCCGCTCACGTAGGAGCAGCAGGAGCGAGGGCTCGACGAAGCGCTCGACGCGCGCCCGCACGTCCCAGTGACCGGGCCTTGTCTGGCGCCGGCTGCGAACCCCGCGCGGGTGGCGATGGCGATGTCTCATCGCGGCCAGTATAGAGTCAAACACATATGTCTATGACAGGACGAGCGTGACGGGGCCGTCGTTGGTGGGCTGATGGCCTCGACCGGCCCAGCGCTCTACCGCCTCCGGTCCCGCCGGCGCGATCGGCGGCGGTACGGCGGCGAGACTCCTGATGCACCCTCGCGCGAGCGGAAGGGGCACGATTGCGTGCCCCTTCGCGTGTCGACTGCCTGGTTAGCAGCCTATTCGTGCCTCGGTTAGCCAGGTCAGCGACCGGGCTCGTCAGCCCATTCGGGTTCGACGCGGTGCAGCGTGAAGATCGCCGTCCCGGGTGGCTGTTCGATCGTCAAAGGTGATGCTCGTGAGTGTGAGGGTGGGGTTCACTCCCGTCCAGTTGTTGTTCGGACACCCCGCCGTCGCGCCGCTCACCGTCGTTGCCGCGGTGAGGGTGGCCGGGTTGGTGGTAAAGGTCAGGTTCCCGTTCTTGATCGCACTTGCCGGAATAGCCGTGTCTGACGTGGCCGGCCCTGCAAGCACCCTGTTTTGGCCGGCGCGGTGTTGCCGCCGCCGTTCTGGCACTGGTAGAGCGCGAACCCGCTTACGGAGAGGTGGACGTTGACGTCCGCGTTGCCGAGGCCAGCCAGCGAGGCCGTACATGTGGTCGGGATGCTCGTCGTGCCGGAGAACGTGCAGACGGGCGTACCGCCCTTCTTGAAGTGCGGGCTTGCCCCGAGTGCCGCCGACGCGGTTCATGTAGCATCTTCCGCGGGCAACGCGGCAGCCTCAAGTGCGCTGCCGAGGTGACCGCCCGAGAGCTCGGCCGCGTGACGATCGCCGAGGCGCTCGAGCTGACGGCCGTGGTCGCGCGCGAAGCAGCCTCTCCCGCCATGGCCGCCTAGCCGCCCACTCGGCTCTGCCTCTGGCTCGAGGAACACGAGAAGGCGACGCTCGAAGATGATCGCTGCTCGTCTCGAATCTGCAAGCGCTCGTGAGCTCGAGGGAGCACGCGCCGGCGCCGGAGCGTGGCGCTGAGAAAGCCGTACGTCGGCGCTGACGCCCCGAGTGAGTCTTCAACCCAGTCTCGGCGGCGGCTTGACCTTCGCGTGTTGGCCGGGGTGAGAATCACCGTTCCAGGGTCAAGAGTGAGGGACAAAATGCTGCGACTCCTACTGCTTCTCATGCTCGTCTGGCGGGCTTGCTGCACCGGTGAGTGCGCAAGCGGGTACCACAGTGCAGAAGATCACGTTCGACGACACGTTCCCGCTTTGCAACGGCGATCCGATTCACGTTTCGGGACCGCTGCTCGCGACGATGACGGAAACGACCACTCCCCTCAGGCGGCGAGCTGATTGCCTTCCACTTCCAGCCGCAGGGCGTGTCCGGAGTCGATCTCGTGACCGGAACAGTCTTCCGCGCGGTCGGGCTGACCCGGGACGTGATCGTGAACTCACCTCGGGCGGATCGACGGAAACGTTCGTCAACCAGTTCCGCATTCAGGCGACGGGCGGCGCCCAGAGCTTCATCATCACCGAGCTATTCCACGCCACCGTTAGCCCTGACGGGACGGTCAGGGTTTCCTTCGACAAAGTCTCGTCGACCTGCTGACTCGGTCCCGAACCAGCGGAGGGCTGCCCTCGGCGATGCGAAATGGACACGTCCTGAGCAGCGACTAGGCAGGGACCGAGTGACCGCCTACTTCGGATCGGGCCGGGAACCGCGGAAGCGCGTCGGCGTTCGGTTAGCCGCCCGGCCCCAGATCTCGGGTTTTCCGGACGTTTGGGTGAGGCAGCAGAGCTCGCCGATCGCCCATGTCTCGTTGGGCAGTCGGTGCTGCGGCAGGTGCTGACTGCCCCGGCCCGGGAGGATGGGAAGCGTCCTAGCTAGGCGTTCCGGCTTGCCGCCCGGCCCTAGCCGAGGGTTGCAGCAATCCATTGCACCGCCGTACGCGTAGAACAAGCGAGACGAGAGGTGGATATGCGACAGGTGAGGCAGTTGAACGAAGGTAACGACAAGTGGATCAGGCTCAGGGCGATGAGCCGAACATGGTTCTACATGGCGCTCCTGGCAGCGCTGGGGGTGGTCGGTTCTTCGTCGGCACAGGCTCGATCGCGTTCAGCGCGACGCGGACGGGCGCGACCGTCAACCTCCGCAAGACGCAACTCGGCTCGATACTGGTGAACTCGAAGGGGCATACCCTCTACCTCTTCATGAAAGACAAGAACGGAAGAGCTCCTGTAACGCGAGCTGCGCGACATTCTGGCCGCCCTTGCTCAGCCACGGCAAGCCGTCTGCCGGCTCCGGCGTGAAAGTGTCGTTGCTCGGCACGACGAGGCGAAGCAACGGCAGCCGCCAAGTGACCTGACAACAAGCACCCGCTCTACACCTCACACACTCGACAAAAAGGCGGGACAGACAAAGGGTGAGGCATGCGTCGTTTTCGGTGCAAAGTGGTACGGCGTCTCCGCCAAAGGAACGGCGGTGGTCAAGAGATCCACCACCACGACCACCACGACGAGCAGTTGCCTCTACCCACCCCGCTAGGAAAACCCGCTAGTTCCTGACCGCCTCAGCATGTAGGACAAGCCGCTACAGCAGCGAGGCCGTCACCAGTAGCCGGCGGCGCGCCAGGTGACGCCACGTGACAGAATCGCTCGCGCCAGCTGGCTGCTGGAGAAATCCCGAGCTTTGATGAACTCGTGGACCTGCTGGCGCGAGCGCCTCGGCTACGCCGACGCCATTAATTCCTCCGAGCTCCATAGCTTCCGGAGAACTGATGGCGGATCGCGCCGACGTGATTTCCGACAACTGGTACTGGGAGGCGTTCGAAGAACTCGAGGCCCAGGGCCATCTCAACCCGTCATCCCTCAAACTCAACGGCGGTGACGCGGTTGCTCGCCCTCGGCCGATGGCCGCTTGTACCTGAGAGAGACTTCGACCTAACGGCACAGCAACTTTCCCCTTGTTGAGCCCAGTGGTCTGAGCCCTAGCCACGCTAAGAGGAGAGGGCTCTTGATCCTCCCGCACGTCCGTCTCGCCTCCAACAGGGCCATCCCACGCTTTCTCATCGTGCGCCAGGTCCCAGGGTTCGCAGTCCTTCCCAATCCGTTCAGGCGACAGTCGGAACCCCGTCGAGAAGCCCGTATGGTTCCACATTGCTCGGTCTTACTCCTGGCGCAACCCAGCTAACGGCTGGTGCGGTTGTTCGCTCGCCGACGCTTCGTCCAGGCGCTGCCGCTTCGTGTTTTGGTGCGCTAACATGTCCAAGACGATCGTGACGGGGCCGTCGTTGACGAGCTCGAGCTGCATCCGGGCGCCGAAGATGCCGGTCTCGACGCCGAATGCCGAGACGCCGCCAGCGCCTGGCAGAACGCTTCGTAGAGCGGTTCGGCCTGCTCCGCGCGGCGCAGCTCGCGAGAAGCTCTGGGCGAGTTCCCTTCGACGTTGCTATCGGCGATCAGCGTGAACTGGCTGACGACGAGCGCCTCGCCGCCGACGTCGAGCAGGCTGAGATCGAACTTGCCCGCGTCGTTCTCGAAGATCCGCAACCGGGCGACCTTTTCCGCCAGACGCTGCGGCGTCGGAAACCTCGTCACCGGCCGCGACTCCAAGAGCACGCACAGGCCGGGGCCGGACGCGCCGACCGTTTCGCCACGGACGACGACGCGTGCTCGCAGGACGCGCTGAACGACAGCGCGCAACGCCGGCTAGGCGACGTCGCGGATGCGAGACGAGTAGTGCTTGCTCGCGGGACGCAACGAACTTGCGAGCTTGTAGTGCCCCTGGGCCTCGGTCTGGCGCCCCTGCTTCTCCAGGCAGCGGCCGAGTGCGTAGTGGCCGTAGTCGTCGGCCGGCGCGAGCTCGAGCAGCTTCCGGAACTCGCTCTCGGCCTCCTCGTAGCGGTGAATGCGGAAGTAGGCGATCCCGAGCGCCTCGCGGATCGAGGCCTTCTCGGGCTCGCGACGCTTCGCCTTCTCCAGCGGGACCGTGGCCTGCGCGGCCATGCCCTCCCGGAGGTGCGTGCGTCCTTGCTGGAAGAGGTTGTAGGTGTCGCTCATTCGCTCCTGCTCAGATAGAGAAAGTTCTCCTTCACCAAGTCAAGCGGGTCCGTCAAGTCTCGCGTCGGCCCGACTTCAAAGGCGGAGACGCGCAGGCCCTCTTCGATCGCCCGCTGATAGGCCTCGGCCAGCTCGAAGGGCGGGCCTCCGAGGTCTGCCAGATACGGCGTCAGCTCCGTCCCGAGGCCCCACAGGGACGCATGGGCGAACGGGGTCTCGCCGGCGGCGACGATCTTCGTCACGACACCGTCCTCGACCACGAACGCCGGCACGCTGCGGCCCCGGCGGCGGATCGCGTCTGATCGCGACCGAACCCGGTGTTCCCGCCTCCGCGAACGCGGCCCGCGAAGCGCGCCAGATCGTCGGGCTGGAAGACCGTGTCGGCGGTCGCGACGACCAGCGGCGCCTCCGCCCCAGCAGCCAAGCCGCGGGAGACCGCGTCCGCCGAGCCGTCGGGCCGCGGCTGCCGCGCGTAGCGAAGCTCCAGGCCGAATCCGGAGCCGTCTCCGCAGCAGGCGCTCGACCTGCTCGGCGAGATATCCCGGTCACGACGGTGACCCGGTCGCAGCCGGCAGCGCGCAGCTCGCGCAGCACCGCCGCGACGACGGGCCGCCCATCGATCGGGCAGGATCGGCTTCGGCCAGCGCTCGGTGACCGGGCGGAGTCGCAGGCCCTCGCCGGCGGCCATCACGATCGCTTCCATTAGCCGGTCAGGCCGAGCGAGCGGAGCGAGACGAGGCCGAGCGCGCGTTCGGTGCGCGTCAGCGCCTTGCGCAGCTCCCGGCGCAGCGACCGGAGTTCGTGCCGTGCCGAGTGGGCCGCCTCACGCGCCGCATCGGCCGGCCCGAAGCGCGCCTCGGCCGCGGCCGAGACGAATGAGGACGCCGAAACACCCAGCTCGGCCTCGACAAGCTTCGCGAGCTCACCGAGCGTCGCGCTCGGCGGCGCCTTCGCGCCCTGGTCGCTGACGAAGTCCGCAAGCTCACGCACGCATGCGCGCGCGAGCTTGCGCGGATCGCGCGTCAGATAGCGGCGCTTGCGAATTGCGAGCTTCGCCGCCGCGAGCAACACGACGAGTGCGGCGGCGACGAGTACGAGCAGCCGAAGCAGGGAGCCGATCCTCGATCCTGCCGGGCCCGACTTCGGGCGTATGTTGAGCACCGTCCCGCCGCCCGTGGCGTTGCCGTGAGCGGCCCGCAGCGTCCGCAGGTTGAACGCACCGGCCTTCTTCGAGTTCTGGGTGACCGCAAACAGCCCATCCGTCAGGTCGAAGCGCGGGGACGAGGACGTGTAGGTCCCGTTCAGTGAGCCGCGGCCCGGCGTCGGATCGAACGGCAGCCAGCCGTAGCGCGGGAACCAGGCCTCGACCCAGGCATGCGCGTCGTGATCGGTCACCGTCCACTCGTGCTTGCCGCTGTCGTAGACGCCGCTCGTGAAGCCTGCCGCGACGCGGGCAGGAATCCCGAGATAGCGCAGCATCAGCGCCATCGCTCCGGCGAAGTGCTGGCAATAGCCGCGGTGCGTCTGGGTGACGAAGGCGACGAGCGGCGGCAGCGTCGAGCTTTGCGGCGGCGTCGGGTCGTAGGTGAACGCTCCCGACCGGAACCAGGCTTCGAGCTCGAGCGCGGCGGCATACGGACTCGAGGGGTCCCCCGACGATCCGCCTTGCCGTCTTGTAGACGGCCTCGTAGGGGCGTGCGCGGTAGGAAGTCGCGAAGATCTGCGCCACCCGCCGCTCGCGATCCGGCGCGCCGAACGGGGGCGCCGTCTCGCGCGCCTCGACATAGAGATCCGTCTTGCGGACCTGCTCCGGTAGCGGGCCGGCAGGGCGGCGAGCTGCCGCGGCGTCGGCTGCGCCTCGAAGCTCCAGACGCTGTACCGCCTCCCGCGCGCGAGCGGCCGGTCTTGCAGGTGGGCGACACCGCCGTCGCTGTAATCGACGGCGTGCGAACCGGGGGCGTACGCCACCGGCACGCTGGCTCCGATCAGGTGGCTGTCGCTCAGCGCTCCCACGGTGACCTCCTGACGGACCCACCGCTTTGAGTCATTCGCGGCCGGCGGCAGTTCGGGGTCGCTCCGCAGTTCGTCGCGGCCGTTGATCCGTGTCGGCGCGACCGAGGCGCCGTAGCTCTCGTACCAGTTGCCTCCGTCGAACTCGTCCAGCGTGGTCGCCCGCCAGTACGTGGGCTTGCTCGGAGCCTTGATCGTCAGGACTGTCGTGACCTTCTTCGGAAAGTGGAGGCCGCGGAAGTTCGAGTTCCAGACGTACTCCACGGTCACGGGCTTTGAGGCTTCGTATAGAAGTCCCACCCCTGCCACTGGATGACCTGGCCGCTTGCGACCGCGGAGGAGGTGGACGCCGCGAACGCCGCCAGGACGACTGCGCCGCCGACGAGCACCCCGACGGCGAGTCGCCGCGGCTGAAGCGGCCCACCGAGGCCGACGACGAGCGAGAGCACGACAGCGAGCAGAGCGATGCCGCGCAGAAGATCCTCGGGACCGGTCAGCAGGGTCGCCGGCCAGCCCGCGGCCACGAGCACCGCTGCCGAGGCGAGCACCGGCTTGCGCGCGGCGATCGCCATCGCCACCGCGGCGCAGGAGACGTAGAGGGCAACGAGGATGACGCCTTCCATCCGCGGGTGGGTGACCGCGGAGAAGGGCAACCTGACGTCGTAGAACTCGAGGAAGCCGCCGCCGAAACGGCCGAGCAGCCTGATCGGGTGGACGATCCAGACGCCGAGCGCCGAGTGCAGCGCCAGGATCGCTGCCGGGACAGTCGCGACCGCCCGCCAGCGGGGCCGTGGGAAGAGCGCCGGCGCGATCGCGAGCGCGATCAGCCAGAGCGTCGTCGAGGCGCCGGCGTGCGGCTGTCCGAGCCGCAGCCAGCTCCAGGCCAGTAACGCCGTCGGTCCGGCGTAGAGCGCGGCGGTCCTAGCCATCCGCGGCCTTTCGCAGCGCCGTTCCGCCAAGTTTGGAAGCCAGATCGTCGCCTCGCCGGATCACCGCAACGGGCACTCCGCCCGCCTGCAGCCGGAGCAGCGCCGGCTGGGGCCCTGGATGCGCACCGTTCGGGCCGAAGCTCGCCGGATCGACGTAGACGAGCGCGGCGCGCTGCTGCCCGAGCGTCCGCCGCAGCAGCCGCTCGACGAGCAGGGGCGACAGCGACGCCGTCACGACCGTCAGCTCGAGCGCACGCGCGACGGAGCTCGCCTCGTCGCCGAGCAACGCAGCTGCCGGCGCGTGGCCGTCGGCCTCGGCTGCCGCGAGCAGATCGTAGGCTTGCGGCCAGTCGGTTTCGTAGGAATGAACACGCTGGACGGTCTTGTGAGCGCCGTTGACGAACAGGACGGCACGACGTCCGCGCCGAGCCTGTGCGAGCAGAAGCGAGCCGGCAACACGAACCTGACGTCGAAGCTCTCGCCGACGACCGCGCTTGCCTCACCGTCGAGCAGGACGGCGACCTCGTCGCGCGGCGCGTCCTCGAGCTCCTTCACCATCAGCTCGCCACGCTTCGCGGTCGAGCGCCAGTGCACCTTGCGCAACGACTCGCCCTCCTCGTAGTCGCGGACGCTGTGCAGATCGAAGCCACTCGGGCGCCGCAGCAGCAGGCGTCGTCCGTCCTGGGCGTAGGTTCCGCCCTCCGAGAAGAGACGGTCGAGCTCGACCAGGCGCGGGTAGACGAGCAGCGTCCAGGGAGCGTCGAGCGGGATCTCGGCCCGTTGGAGCCCGAATGCGTCCTCGAGCACTCGCGCGGACGTCGAGGAAGAGGTAGCGCCCGCGGCGTACTCCCGGGAGCGTGTAGCGCCCATGCCTCGAGTCGACCGGGCGTCCGGCGCTCGCCGAGTCCGGACACGTTCTCGACGAGCACCAGCGACGGCGGCGGCAGGTATGCGCTGTGCTCGAGACGAAGCTCGACGTCGACGTCGTCGCCTTCGAACCGCTCACCGGCCTCGACCTCACGGTGAAGCCGCATCGGCCCCTGCGCGAGCCGGACCCAGAGCCACGCGAGCAGCGGGACGAACAGGAGTCCGAGCGCGACCGGATACAGCGGCTTCGAGCCAAACGCGCGCGCGACGACGTAGGTCAGCAGACCGAGGCCGAGCAGCGCGCGGCCCCGTCTTGTCATACGGGAACGGGGTGTGCTCGAGCGCGTCGCGGACGAGCTCGCCGGGACTCAGGCCCGCCGAGCGCGCTTCCGGCGCCAGCATCAACCGGTGCGCGAGCACGGGCTCGGCGATCGCCTTCACGTCGTCGGGCTCGACGTAATTCGCGTCCAGCCGCAAGCGCCCTCGCCTTCGCGACGCGAAGCAGAGCGATTCCGGCCCGCGGGCTTGCGCCCACGTACAGGCGCTCGTCCTGGCGTGTCTGGCGAAGCAGCGCGACGACGTACCGGTTGAGGCTCTCCTCGACGAAGATCCCGCGGGCCTCGCTCCATCAGCTCGAGCACCTCACCGCCCGTCGCGACCGGCTCCAGCGTCTCGAGGGGCGGGTCAACGGTCTGCTCGGTCAGCATCCGCGCCTCGCCCGCCAGCGGCGGATAGCCGATCGCGAGCCTCATGGTGAAGCGGTCGAGCTGGGCCTCGGGCAGCGGGTATGTGCCCTCGTACTCGACCGGGTTCTGGGTCGCGATCACCATGAACGGCCGCCCGAGCTCGTAGGAATGCCCGTCGACGGTGACCTGGTCTTCCTGCATGCACTCGAGGAGCGCGGCCTGGGTCTTCGGCGAGGCGCGGTTGATCTCGTCGACGAGCAGCAGGTTCGCGAAAACCGGGCCGGGCCGGAACTCGAACTCGTTCGAGCGCTGGTTGAAGACGTTGACGCCGGTGACGTCGGAGGGGAGCAGGTCGGGCGTGAACTGCAGCCGCGAGAAGGAGCAGTCGATCGAGCGCGCGAGCGCCTTTGCGAGCGTCGTCTTCCCCACTCCCGGCAGGTCTTCGATGATCAGGTGACCCTCCGCCAGCAGGCAGAGGACGGTGAGCTGCAGTGTCTCGTCGGACGCATGAACGACGCCGCCGAGGTTCGTGACGATGCGCCGAACCGCCTCGTCGGAGCCGATCCTCGGTCAGCGGCTGCTCCGCAGCTGGTCGTCCATCAGCCTCTTCAGGACCAGCTTCACGATCTCGTCGAGGATCTCACTTGCGATTCGCTCCTTCGGCGCCTTCCGGATTCGCCGCTCCCCGCCGCCGAGACGAGCACGACCTCGTTCTCCGCGGCGTCGAAGCCGATGTCTTCTCGTGAGACGTCGTTGAAGACGATCAGGTCGGACCGCTTCGCTTTCGAGCTTCCGCGCGCGCGGTCGAGCCCCGTCTCGCCGTGGTCGGCGCGCGAAGCCGACCAGCACCTGCCCGCCGCGCCGCCGCGCGCCGAGCTGCGGCGAGGACGTCGCCTGTCGGCTCGAGCGTCACCGTCCACGGCTCGCTCGTTCTTCGGGCGCTTGCCGCGAGCTCTGCTCTGCGGGCCGGTAGTCGGCGACCGCGGCGGCCATCAGGACGACGTCGGCGTCCGAACGCGCGAGCACCTCACGCTCGAGCTCCGCGGCCGTCGGCGCCGGCACCAGCTCGACCTCGCCGGGCGGCGGCGACCGAGAGATTCGCGGCGACCAGCGTCACCTCGGCGCCGCGCAGCCGCGCCTCCTCGGCGAGCGCGACGCCCATCCGGCCCGAGGAGCGGTTGCCGACGGAAGCGCACGGCGTCGAGCGGCTCCGCGCGTGCCGCCGGCGCGTGACGAGCACCCGCTTGCCTGCGAGCTCGTGGACGGCGTGCGAGCAGCGGCCTCGACGCGGGCGAAGATCTCCTCCGGCTCGCTCATCCGCCCTACGCCCCACTCGCCTTCGGCCAGCTCGCCCTCGTCGGGTCCGACGAGCACGACTCCGCGCTCGCGCAGCCTAGCGACGTTCGCCGCGGGTGGCCGCGTGCGCCCACATGCGCGGGTTCATCGCCGGCGCCGCGAGAACCGGCCCTTCGAACGCGAGCGCGGTCTGGGTGAGCACGTTGTCGGCGAGCCCGTGCGCCAGCTTCGCGAGCGTGTTCGCCGAGAGCGGCGCGATCACGAGCAGGTCGGCCTGGACGAGATGCGGGTACAGCTCGCGCGGCGCCTCACGCCTCGCGAGCGCCTCGAAGGTCTTCGCGGTCACGAATGTCTCCGCCTCGTCGGTGAGGATCGGCGTCACCTCGTGCCCGGCCTTCACGAGCAGGCGTGCCAGTTCCGCCGCCTTGTAGGCCGCGATTCCGCCCGTCACGCCAAGGAGAACGCGGGCCATGGGAACATTCTGCCGTTTGGCGCAAGCCAAGCCGAGGCGGTGCCGGCGCTCGATCTGTAACGGCAAGTAACAGTCTGTTACTAGGAAAGACACGGCCCGCACCGCCGCTTGCGCCCGGACGAAGCGCATGTTCAGGCCGAACTGCGCTAGTAACAGACTGTTACAAGGGCTCGAACCAGCGCCGGCACGTCGAAAGCGGCGCGCCGTGGCGCGCGTTGCTGCGGCTCGTCGCGCGCTACTTCTTGTACGCGTACTTGATCTTGCCCTCCGAGACCTCTTCGAGCGCCATCGTCAGGTAGTTCTTCGAGCGCGACTCGATGAGCGGGGGCAGGAACTGGTCGAACGTGCCTTCGCCGAGCTGGTGGTGGTAGTTGTTGATCTGCCGGGCGCGCTTCGCGGCCACGATCACGAGCGCGTAGCGCGAGTCCACGTTGTCCAGCAGTTCGTCGATGCGGGGATGGATCATGGTTCGGGGATGGTACCTGCAGCAGAGGCCGTGCGGGCTTTGCCCTCGCGGCCGTATAAACCCCAGTGTTGGGCGGGACGATCGTCTTGATCTTCAGGCGCGCGAGGCGGCAATTTCTCTTCGGACGATGCCCTCGAGCTCGTCGATCGCGCGCTCCAGCTGGTCGTTGACGACCGTGTAGGCGAACTCGCCGGCGAGCTTGCTCTGCTCGAGCGCCTGCGCGAGCCGCTCCTCGATCTCGCCCTCGCTTTCGGTCCCGCGCGCGCGAAGCCGCCGCTCGAGCTCCTCGCGGTTCGGAGCCGTGATGAAGATCGTGATGCTGCCGGGGATGCGGTCGCGCACGGCCAGGGCGCCGCCGGTCTCGAGCTCCAGCAGGACCGGCCGCCCCTCGCCCGTGATCCGCTCGATCTCCGACCAGAGTGTCCCCGCCCGCTTGTGCTCACCCCACGGCCACTCGACCCACTCCAGGAACTCGTCCGCGGCGAGCCGGCGGTCGAATTCTTCCCTGTCGATGAAGTAGTACTCGCGGCCGTTCTCCTCACCCGGCCGGCGCGCGCGGGTGGTCGCGGACACCGCCAGCTCCAGCTCCGGGACGCGGTCCAGCAGCATCCGCGCGAGGGTGCTCTTCCCTCGCCGGAGGTCCCGGTGATGACGAAGACCGGCGGGCGCTTACCTGTTGAAGAGCCCGATGAGCTCGGCGCGCTGGCGCTCAGACAGCCCTCCAACGGTCTTCGACTGGCTGATCCGGCACTGATTCAGGAACCGGGCGGCCTTGACGCGGCCGAATTTGGGCACGGCCATCAGGATGTCGAAGACCTTGGCCGTGGAGACGTAGTCCGGCGGATTCCGCAGGACGTCGTCGATGTTGGCGGCGCCGGTTTTGAGGTCCTTCTTCAGCTGCGCCCGGCGGACGCGTATGTCGTTCGCCCGCTTGAGCGCTTCCATGCGCTGATCCAGCGAGCGGAGGGGTGCCTGGGCCTGAGTCTTGAGCGCTGGCACGAACGCCGCATACTAACAAGTGGAGCGAGGCCGTCAACCAGGAAGAAAGGTCTCGATTTGCAGGATGTTTACTGGACAGACATCGCTGCAGCGCGACGCAACGGTCTTGGAAATTGCGGACCGATTCGGCGTGCGCGAGGCCGATTGCGTTGTCGATCTCGCCAACGCCGAGGTTCGCAATTTCGCTTGCAAGCTCGGCTCTGATCCGTGCGGGCGCGCCCGGGTCGGCGAACAGGATCGTGCCGAGCGCCACAGACGCGGCCCCGGCCGCGACGAGCTCGAGCACGTCGCGGCCCGAGGTGATACCGCCCATCCCGACGATCGGGAGCCCGGTCGCCTCGTAGCACGCATAGACGGCTGCAAGCGCGATCGGCTTGAGCGCCGCCCCGAGAGGCCGCCCGCGCCGCGGGAGAGGCGGGGCTTCAAGGTCTGCTCGTCGAGAGCGAGGCCGAGGATCGTGTTGACGAGCGAGAGCCCGTCCGTGCCCGCCTTTTGGGCGGCACGTGCGACCTCGGCGATGTCCGCCGTCGCCGGTAGAGCTTGGTGTAGAGCGGTTTTCGGGTCGCCGCCCTCGACGCGGCGACGATCTCCCCAACGCTCGCCGGGACATCGTCGACGTTCGGGCAGGAGACGTTGAGCTCGATCGCCTCGACCTCGGGCCGGTCGTCGAGGCGATCGCAGAGGTCTGCGTACTCGGCGACCGCGAAGCCGCCCACCGAGACCCAGATCGGCACCTCGAGTTCCGCCAGCCGCGGCAGCGTGTGCGCGAGAAAGCGGTCGATCCCAGGATTCGCCAGCCCGATCGAGTTCAGCATTCCATGCTCGACCTCGGCGATCCGGGGCGGCGCATTCCCTCGCGTGGCAGTGGCGTCACGGTTTTCGTGACGAACGCATCCAGGGAGCGCGCCACCTTCGGCGCCGTCAGCGCGTCGAGGCAGCCCGAGGCGTTCAGGATGTTCACGCGGCAACCGCCTCCGCCGCGAGCACGGGCCCTTCGACGCAGAGCCGCTTGAGCTCCCCGTCGAATCTCGACTGCGCAGCCGTAGCAGGCGCCGTAGCCGCAGGCCATCGGCGCTTCCCAGGCGAGCTGGGCGGTCGGGCTCCAGCTTCGACGACCGCTGCGAGCATCGGCTCCGGCCCGCAGGCGAGGACGTCCTGGCCGGGCGAGGATCACCTCGGTGACGTAGGTCGGTTCGACCACGACCTCCGCGTTCGGAACGAGCGTGCGCCGCCTCGGCGTGCCAGTCACTGCGGAAGCCGAGGATCGCGGGCGGGTGGCCGAGCGCGTCCGAGAGATACGGAAGCGGCGCGACGCCGATGCCGCCGCCGACGAGCAGCGGCCGCTCGACGTCGAGGCGGTAGCCGTTGCCCAGCGGGCCGAGCATCGCGCAGCCGATCGCCCGGCTGCAGCGCGCAGAGCGCCCGCGTCCCGGGGCCGATCGGATCGATCAGGAAGCGCGAGCTCGCCCGGCGGCGCGAGACAGAGGCTCATCGGCCGCGGCAGCAGCCGTGACGGCGCCTCGAGCATGAAGAACTGGCCCGGGATTCCCGGCTCGAGGCCGCCGCGCGGCGACCCGCAGCAGCGTGTAGGGCCCGACCTGCTCGGCGCCGGTGACCCTAGCTCGCGCGCGCTGCACTGATTCGCTCCTGGAGGGAGACGGAAATCTCGGGTTGGGCGTGGGCGATCGCCTCGACCGCGGCGGCGGCGCCCGAGATTGTCGTTATGCACGGAACGCGGGCGACGAGCGCGGCCTCGCGGATCAGGTAGCCGTCCGTCCGAGCGCCCGAGCCCTGCGGCGTGTTGACCACGAGGTCGCAGCGCCCACGGCGGACGAGGTCGACCACCGTCGGCCCCTCTCCGGGCTCTGTCACCTTGCGGACGTACTCGACCGCGAGGCCGGCTGCGGCGAGCACGTGCGCCGTTCCTGCCGTCGCGACGAGGTCGAAGCCGAGCCCGACGAGCGCGTGGGCGACCGGAACGATCGCCTCCTTGTGCGTGTCGCAGACGGAGATGAACGCCGTCCCTCCCACCGGCAGAGCGCCGGCCGGCGGCACGCTCGGCCTTCGCGAACGCGGTCGGGAAGTCGGCCGCGGTCGCCATCACCTCCCCGTCGCCCTCATCTCAGGCCCGAGTACCGGGTCGGCGCCGGGAAAGCGCGCGAAGGGAAGCACAGCGGCCTTGACGCTGACCTGTGCTGGGCGTCGGATCGGCCGGAAGATCCAGCTCGCCGAGATCCGCACCGCGCGGCGAGGCGACAGGCCGCGGCGACGAGATTGATGCCGCTCGCCTTGCTCGCGAACGGCACCGTCCGCGAGGCGCGCGGGTTGACCTCGAGCACGTAGAGCTCGCCGTCGGCGATCGCGAGCTGGACATTCAGGAGGCCGACGACGCCGAGCGCCGCGCCGAGCTCCCGGACGACCTCTTCCACGTACGTCCGCTCGAGCGGGCTCAGCGCCGGCGCGGGCAGCACGCAGGCCGAGTCGCCGGAGTGGACGCCCGCCTCCTCGACGTGCTGCATCACGGCGGCGACGTATGTGTCCTCGCCGTCGCAGAGCGCGTCGACGTCGAGCTCGAGCGCCTGCTCGAGGAACCGGTCGAGCAGGATGCGTCCCTGCGCGCCCGCCATGGCCGCGCGAACCTCCTCCGGGTCCGTAACAGACGCGCATCGCACGTCCGCCCAGCACGTAGGAGGGCCGGACGAGCACCGGGTAGCCGATCCGCTCTGCCGCCGCGACCGCTTCGTCCGGCTCGGTCGCGGTGCTCCAGTCCGGGCAGCGGATCTGCAGCTCGTCGCAGCAGTGCGCCGAAGCGCTCGCGGTCCTCGGCGAGGTCGATCGCGTCCGAGCGGCGTGCCGAGGATCGCGATGGCCGGCGGCCTCGAGCGCCCGCGCGAGCTTCAGCGGCGTCTGGCCGCCGAACTGCGTGACGATCCCGGTCGGCCGCTCCCGGTCGCAGATCGCCGAGCACCTCCTCGGCGCAGAGCGGCTCGAAGTAGAGCCGGTCGGAGGTGTCGTAGTCGGTCGAGACGGTCTCCGGGTTGCAGTTGACCATCACCGCCTCGTAGCCGAGCTCGCGGAACGTCTTCGCCGCGTGGACGCAGCAGTAGTCGAACTCGATCCCTGGCCGATCCGGTTCGGGCCGGAGCCCAAGATGACGACGCGCGTTGCCGGCGCAGGGGCGCAGCCTCGTCGTCTTCGCCCCAGGTCGAGTAGAGGTAGTTCGAGCCCGCCTCGACCTCGCCCGCGCAGGAATCGACGCGGCGAAAGGACGGCTTGACGCCCCAGGAACGGCGCTTGGCTCGCGCCTGTTCCTCCGTCGCACCGCACCGCGCGGCGATGTCGGCGTCCGAGCCCGACGCGTTTCAGCCGTAGCCAGTCGTCAGCGACGAGATCGTCGACCGAGTGCACGTGCGCGAGGCGCGACGCGCTCTCCAGCTCCCGCCGAAACCAGGGATGGACACCCGACGGGACTGCGTCCAGCGCCGCCCAGGGCGTGACCGCGCCGCCGTCGAGCTCCCGCGAGCGGATCGCCTTCAGGAACGCCTCCGTGAAGGTACGGCCGATTCCCATCGCCTCGCCGACCGACTTCATCTGCGTCGCCGAGCGTCCGTCTCGGCGCCCGGGAACTTCTCGAACGCAAAGCGCGGCGCCTTGACGACGACGTAGTCGAGCGTCGGCTCGAAGCTCGCAGGCGTCGTGCCGGTGAGGTCGTTCGGGATCTCGTCGAGCGTGTAACCGACCGCCAGCTTGGCGGCGACCTTGGCGATCGGGTAGCCGGTCGCCTTCGAGGCGAGCGCCGACGAGCGCGAGACGCGCGGGTTCATCTCGATCACCCGCAGCTCGCCGCTCTCGCGGTGCGCGGGCGAACTGGATGTTCGAGCCGCCGCGTCTCGACGCCGACGGCGCGGATGATCGTCCGCGGCCGCGTCTCGCAGCTCCTGGTACGCCTCGTCGGAGAGCGTCATCTGCGGTGCGACCGTGACCGAGTCGCCCGTGTGAACGCCCATCGGGTCGAGGTTCTCGATCGAGCAGACGATGACGACGTTGTCGCGGCGGTCGCGGATCACCTCGAGCTCGAACTCGTCCCAGCCGAGCAGCGACTCCTCGACCAGCACTTGCCGCACCGGACTCTCGGTGAGGCCCGCTCGAGGAGTCCTTCGAGCTCGGACTCGGACCGTGCGGTGCCGCCGCCGTGGCCGCCGAGGGTGAACGCCGGCCTCAGGATGACGGGGAAGCTCAAGTCGATCGGTAGGTCTGCGGGATCGGTGACGATCGTCGACTCCGGCACTTTCAGCCCGGCGAGTCGGACGGTCTCGCGGAAGAGCTCGCGGTCCTCGGCGCGGCGGATCACGTCGGAGCCGGCGCCGATCAGCTCGATATCGAGCGCCTCGAGAACCCCTGCGGCGACGAGCTCGAGCGCCAGGTTCAGCGCGGTCTGACCGCCGAGCGTCGGCAGCAGCGCATCGGGGCGCTCACGGCCGAGCACGTCGGCGACGCCGTGCAGGTCGAGCGGCTCCAGGTAGGTGCGGTCGGCGAAGCCGGGGTCGGTCATGATCGTCGCCGGGTTCGAGTTGACGACGATCGTGCGGAAGCCGTCCTCGCGCAGCACCTTCAGCGCCTGCGAGCCCGCATAGTCGAACTCGCAGGCCTGGCCGATCACGATCGGCCCCGAGCCGATCAGGCAGATCGAACGGAGGTCACGCCGCCTTGGCATACGCCACCTCTCCGACCCATTCGCTCGAGGAGCGGCCAGGCATCGTGCGGCCCGGGCCCGGCCTCGGGGTGGAACTGCACCGAGCGGGCGCGAAGCCACGGGAAGTCGAAGCCCTCGACCGTGCCGTCGTAGAGCGAGACGTGCGTGACCTCCTTGGCCGCGCTCGACTTGACCGCGAAGCCGTGGTTCTGGCTGGTCACGAGCACTCGGTCGGAGCGCTTGTCGAGCACCGGATGGTTGGCGCCGCGATGCCCGAACGGGAGCTTGTAGGTCTCGTGACCGGTCGCGAGCGCGAGCAGTTGGTGGCCGAGGCAGATGCCGAGCATCGGCACGCGCCCGAGCAGAGCCCGGATGGTCTCGACCTCGTCGTGGAGCGGCTCCGGGTCGCCGGGCCCGTTCGAGAGCAGGATCCCGTCGAAGGTGTGCAGGTCGCGGACCTGTGCGGAGTGCGGGAACACGGTCACGGCCGCGCCGGCCGCCGCCAGCCGCTGCAGGATCGAGCGCTTGCAGCCGTAGTCGACGACGGCGATTCGGGCTCTGCCCGAATCGCGTAGCAACATAGGGCTCCTCGGTCGAGACGTCAGCTACGAGCGGACGCCCCGCCATCGGCGGCTGCGCCGGCGACGACCTCCAGCGCCTCGTCGACCGACGCGTCGCCTGCCACGGCGATAGCGCGCATCGCGCCTCGATCCCGCAGGTGCAGGGTCAACGTCCGGGTGTCCACGCCAGAGAGGGCGACGAGCCCGTGCTCGACTAGCCAGTCCGTCCAGGCCGGCCCGCGCGCCTCGCGCATGACGACCCCGCGCGCGTGCGGGCCCGCCGATTCCGAGCGCGCGTGCTCGACGCCGTAGTTTCCGACCATCGGCGCCGTGAAGGTGACGATCTGCTCGGCGAAGCTCGGGTCGGTGACGATCTCCTGGTAGCCCGTCATCGCGGTCGTGAAGACCGCTTCGCCGAACGCGAAGCCCTCCGCGCCGACCGATTCGCCGGCAAAGACGGTGCCGTCCTCGAGGGCCAGAAAGCCTTTCAACGCTTCACCTCCTGCTTTGAGAGCCACTCGCCGTGCTCGAGGTAATGGCGCGCACGAGCGGCGTTGAGCCGGGCGAATTCGAGCTCGGGAAATTCCTCCGACCAGGCGAGCGAGGCCGCGACTGCCTCGCGCAGACGACTCCTCGGGGAACTCGGCTCGAAGTACTCGGTCCACGCCGGGATCCGCTCCTGCGCCATGCCCGCGTCGATTACGAACCAGTGGTCGAGCTCGTCGGGCGCCTCCCGCGCACCGTCGTCGTCGACCTCGAGGTTCAGCTCGAAGTCGGGCGGCTGCTGCCCTCGCACGTAGACGACCAGCTCGAGCCTCCGCCCAGGCCGCTCGAACGCCGCGATCCGCTCGATCGCCCGGCGGCGCGGCTCGCCCTGGAGTGGAGCGTCGACGACGACTACCGAGGTCGAGGTCACTCTCGCCGGGCCGGTAGCCGCCGACCAGTCAGAGCCGAGCACGAACGACTCGAGGACTCCAACCTCTTCGCCGATCGCGGCCTCGACTTCGGCGCGATAGGCCTCGGCGGCGAGCGTCCAGATGTGTCGGAACCACGGCGATCACCCTCGAACGCGACCCTCCCGGCCGCGATCGTCAGCCGCACCTGGCCCTTGACCGTCTGGCCGAGCAGCCACGAGTTCGCCGAGCGCGAACGGAAATCGCTCTCGGAGACGCGCCTGCTTGCCTTCAGGTCGAGCAGGACGAGGTTCGCGGGCGCGCCGACGGCGATCCGCGGCGCATCCAAGCCGTACGCCCGCGCCGGCCCCGCGGACATCCGCTCGAGCAGCGTCTCCAGCTTCAGCAGCCCGGGCTCGACCAGATGCGTGTAGAGCGCGGAGAAGGCGGTCTCGAGCCCGGTGACGCCGAAGGGCGCGGCCTCGAACGGCACCTCCTTCTCGTGGCGCGCGTGTGGCGCGTGATCGGTCGCAACGCGCGCCGATCGTGCCGTCGCGGAGGCCGGCGATCAGCGCCTGCCGGTCCTCCTCCGGCCCGCAGCGGCGGGTTCATCTTCACGTTCGGGTCGAGCGAGCGAACCGCCTCGTCGGTCAGGCAGAGGTGGTGCGGCGTCACCTCCCCGTTGCGGCGACGCCGGCGACCTGGGCGCGCGAAAGCGCTTCCACCGACTCTCGCGCCGACAGGTGCAGGAGATGCAGCGGCTGCCGCTCGTAGGCGGCGAGCGCCAGGTCGCGCTCGACCATCAGGCTCTCGGCAACCGACGGATAGCCCGCGAAGCCGAGCTCGGCCGAGACTGCACCCTCGTGCATCTGACCGCCCTTCGAGAGCGTCGGCTCCTCGCAGTGCAGCGCGAGCCGCCGGCCGGTGACGGCGCCGTATTGGAGCGCGCGCGCGCATCAGGCCCGGCGGCGACCACCGGCTGCCCGTCGTCGGTGAACGCCGCAGCGCCCTGCGGAGGCAAGCTCGGCCATCTCCGTCAGCTCCGCGCCGCCCTGGTTTCTCGTGATCGCTGCGAGAAAGCCGACCGGCACGTCCGCCTCTGCCTGGGCCGTCTCGGCGAGCGAGCCGAGCACGGCCGCCGAGTCGACGACCGGCTCGGTATTCGGCATCGCCAGGATCGCGCAGTAACCGCCGGCTGCTGCGGCGGCGGTGCCGGAAGCGATCGTCTCCTCGTCCTCTCGGCCGGGCGTGCGCAGGTGGACGTGCGGATCGACGAATGCGGGCGCGAGTACGAGGCCTCGCGCCGTCGACGACGCGGTGCGCGTTCGTCTCGAGGTTCGTCCCCAGCTGGGCGATCGTGCCGCCGTCGACGCGGACGTCGAGCACCGCGTCCACGCCCGCGGCCGCGTCGAGCACGTGCGCACCGCGGATGACGAGATCGTCGCTGCCCTGCTTGCCGAACAGCATCATGCGGCTCCGATCTCGTGCAGGGCTGCGGCCTGGACGCCGGCAGGCCCATGCGTGAGCAGGTCGTAGAGAACCGCCATCCGAACGACGAGCCCCGAGCGAACCTGCGTGCTCGATCAGCGCGTCCGCCGCGTCGGCGACGCGCGGGTCGATCTCGACGCCGCGGTTCATCGGCCCCGGATGCATCACCTTCTGGCCGGGCCGGAGCCGTTCGGGCGTCACGCCCCAACGCGCCGTGTACTCGCGCAGCGAGGGCACGAAGTTGGCGCCCTCGGCCATCCGTTCCGCGCTGCATCCGCAGGACGTAGACGACGTCGGCGGCCTTGATCGCGTCGATCTCGTACGAGACCTCGCAGCCCATGGCCTCGATCCCGCGCGGGATCAGCGGCGGCGGCCCGACCAGCGTCACGCGCGCGCCCATCAGCGCGAGCGCCTGGATGTTCGAGCGCGCGACGCGCGAGTGCAGGACGTCGCCGACGATCGCGACGTGCAGGCCCTCGATCCGCCCCAGCTCCTCGGAGATTGTGTAGAGGTCGAGCAGCGCCTGGGTCGGGTGCTGGTGCTTGCCGTCGCCGGCGTTGACGATGTGCGCACTCGTGTAGCGGGCGACCAGCTGCGGCGCGCCGATCTGCGGATGGCGGATGACGATCACGTCCGGGTCGTAGGCCCCGAGCGTCAAGCGCCGTGTCCTTCAGGCGACTCGCCCTTGTCGACCGACGAGCCGGCCGACTTGATCGACATCGTGTCGGCGGAGAGCCGCTTCGCCGCCAACTCGAAGCTCGACGAGGTACGCGTCGAAGACTCGTAAGAAGAGGTTGACGACCGTGCTGGCCGCGCAGCGTCGGCAGCTTCTTCAGCTCGCGCTCGAGCGATCGCTCGAAGTTGCGCGCGGTGCCGAGCAGGCGCTCGACGTCGTCGCGCGCCGAGGTCGCCGATCGAGATCAGGTGCCGGCGCGGCGGCTGCTTCGGCGGGAGCAGGTCGTCGCGCATGACGCGGATTTCAGCCACCTACGGCTCCTTCCTCGACGTGACGCTCTTGAGCACGACGCGGTCGACCTCGTCGATCTCGACGAGCTGCACCGTGGATGCGCTCGTCGCGCGCGGGTCGGGAAGGTTCTTGCCGACGTAGTCGGGGCGGATCGGCAGCTCGCGGTGGCCGCGGTCGGCGAGCACGGCGAGCTGGACGCGCGCGGGGCGGCCGTAGTCGAACAGCGCCTCGATCGCGGCGCGGATCGTGCGGCCGGTGTAGAGGACGTCGTCGACGAGCACGCAGGTCATCCCTCGAGCGGCGAAGTCGAGCTGCGTCGTCGCGGACGAGCGGCTGCGCGTGCCGCGGCGCCTCGCCGCCGCGGACGTGGACGTCGTCGCGGTAGAAGGTGATGTCGAGCTGACCGAGCGCGACCTCGCGGCCCGTGAACTCCGCGATCAGGCGGCGCAAGCGGCTGCGCCAGCGGGACGCCGCGCGTGTGGATGCCGACGAGCGCGACCTCGTCGAGCTCGGGATTCGCCTCGATGATCTCGTGCGCGATCCGCGAGAGCGTCCGCTCGAGCGGCGTCTCGGTCGAGGAGAACCTGTCTCGACGCTCAGTGTCGGCTCACGCTCAGCGCGCAGGGACGAGCTCGGACGAGGGCAGTGCGCGGTCATTCGCACTCCTTTCCGGCCTCACTGGACCGGGTTAGAGGGGTTCGTGGTCGGGCGGGACACTAGCGAGTCTCGCGGACGGCACGCGTCCGGGATCAGTCGACTCACTATCCTGCCGCCGATGGAACAGCAGGCGCTCGAGCGCTTCGCCCATCTGGCCGTCGACTTCAGCCGCGAACGTCCAACCGGGGCAGATCGTCACGATCGAGGCGGAGACCGGCACGGGAGCCGATCGTCCGCGCGGTTGCCGAGCGCGCCTACGAGCACGCGGCGCCCGCTTCGTCGACCCGACCTAGCTTCGACCCCTACGTCAAGAGGTCACGGCTTCAGCGCATGCCCCCGACGACTCGCTCGAGTTCGTGCCCGAGTGGTATGGGAATCGGATGCTCCAACTCGGTGGACCTGCGCGCCGCGCGGATCGTCTTCGTCCCGCGTGTCTCGCCGGGGATCCTGAACGGCGTCGATCCGAAGCGCGCCGGCCGCGACCAGCTTCCGGACATCCGGGAGCCGCCTCGAGATCATCAACAAGCGGCTCGTGAACTGGACGATCATGCCGTTACCCGACCTCAGCTTGGGCCGAGCTCGTGCATCCCGACCTCGACGGCGAGGCGGCCCTCGCCCGGCTGGCCCAAGAGCTGAGCCACGTCTGCCGGCTCGACGAGGACGATCCGGTCGCGGCCTGGCGGGAACGCGCGGAGACCCTCCATTCGCTGGCGGCCCGGTTGACCGAGCACCGCTTCGATGCGATCCGCCTCGAGGGACCCCGGGACCGACCTCACGGTCGGCCTCCTGCCCACCTCGCTCTGGGAAGGCGGCTCGTGCGACGACGGTCGACGGCATCGAGCACATGCCGAACGTCCCGACCGAGGAGGTTTATCAGCGACGCCCGACCCGACCCGCGCCGACGGCGGTCGTGCGGGCGACAAGCCGCTCGACGTCGCCGGCACGATCGTCAGAGGCCTCGAGGTGCGCTTCGAGGGCGGCCATGCCGTCGACATCCAGGCCGACGAGCGGCGCCGAGGTGCTACGCGAGCGCGCCGCGCTACGACGCGGACGCCTCGCGGCTCGGCGAGCTTGCGCTCGTCGATCGGCGAAGGCCGGATCGGCGACGCTCGGCACGGTCTTCTACGACACGCTGCTCGACGAGAACGCCGCGAGCCACATCGCGCTCGGCGAACGCCTACCGAGCTCACCGTCGGCGCCGAGGACGTGCCGAGCGATCAACAAGAGCGCGATCCACGTCGACTTCATGATCGGCGGTGACGACGTGGAGGTGACGGGTTTGACCGCCGACGGCGGCGAGGTGCCGGTGCTCCGCGGCGGCACCTGGCAAATCTGAAGCGGTTGGGACTTCCTGAGCGCGCCGCTTTGATGTCGGCGGCTGCGGGGACAGTCCCCTAGAGCAACCGCTCGGCGCTGAACCCAAGCTGATCCAGCGGGACAGTCCCTACGCCTGCGCTAGCGACTGTCCCCGAAGGGACTGGAACCGGTCTCCAATGACCAGCCGAGCACCCGGCAGATGATCATCGAGCAGGCGAGCTGGAGCAGGGCGAGCTCCCGCGTTCCCAGCGGTGATCGCGCCAGTTGTAGCCAGGCGTTCGTCGCTCGACCGCCGTGCGGCGAGGGGTCGGGCGCCGCCCGCCCGTCGCGCCAGATCCCGCGCCCCGGGTGGCTGGCCGCGGGGACGCTTCCCGAATCCGCGGCTCGATAGCGTCCGCAGTTGCGCACTCGGGTCGTAGCCGCGTCTCGGCAAGCCGCGCGGGCGCAGCCCGGCGGCAGCTCTCCACCGCGGCGCAGGTGGCGCTGCTCGTTTCGTTGCCGGCGCCAGCCGGATCGCCAGCGGGTGCGCGCGTCGACCGCAGGTGAAAGCTGCCGGGCGGCGCGGAGTGCGCCCGCTCGACCGGAGGCATCGACGATCGCCCGCGACCAGTCGATCCGCTCCGCCTTACAGCCGCTCTTGCAGGCGCTCGACAGCGCCGTCCAGACGCCGGCCCGCCCCACCTCGTCCGAGGCGCCGCCAGCAAGTCTGGCCTGAGGTGGGCAGCCTGTTCAGGCGCGCGGCAGCGCCCGCCAGGATGCTGCAGGCAGTTATCGGAGATCTTCTCCAGGCAGGCGCGGCCGTCGCCGCTGCGGTGAAAGCGGTGCCGACCTTCGGGACCGTGGGGTCCGAGCTCCTGCCAGAGTCGGTCGGGAACACGCTGGTTCCGGCTGCCGACGCAGTGACGATGACAGCGGACGCCCTCCCGCCCGGCGGTCCTCGGTTCCGTTACTGTTCCCGTCCCAGCGTCAATCAGAGGCGTCGCTTTGATGTAGGCCGCGGGGGACTGGAGGTGCTAACGCAATGAAGGACCCGCCGACGGCGGACTGAGGACGTCCGCCGTCAGCGTCATAGGAGGACGTGATGGCAGCTAGACGGACGCCTTGGCGGGTTTCCGATCGGCTCTGGGCAGAGGTGGAGCCGTTGCTCCCGAAGGTGGAGCGGCGATTTCGCGCTATCCGGGACGCAGGCGCCACGACGATCGAGGCCTGCCTGGAGGGGATCTTGTACGTGTTGCGCTACGCCGTGCCGTGGGCGGAGCTGCCGCGGGTCGAGGGTTGGCCTTCCGGCCAAACCTGCTGGCGGCGCTTCCACGAGTGGCAGGGGCGGGGTCTGGGAGCGGCTGCTCCAGCGGATGCAGGAGCTGCTCGAGCGCGAGGGCTTGCCGACTGGTCGCGTGCGATCGTCGATGCCTCCTTGGTCGATGCGAAAGGGGGCGCCAAGGTCGCCCGCTCGCTCCGCGGCCGCCCCAGAAGCCGCTTCACCTACGCGGTCGACGCCAACGGCGCCCCGTTTGCCGATTCGGATCGACGCGCCGGCAACGAGAACGAACGCGCGCACCTGCTGCCGCTGATCGAGATGCTGCAGGCGCGGGGCACTGGCAGCCGCCGAGCTCTGGAGCCGACCGCGGCTACGCCTCGGCCACGCTCGAGCAGGCGCTGCGTGAGCGGGCGATCGAACCACGAATCAGCAGACCGCGACGGAGGGCGAGCCGATCCCCGCGGGCACTCCCGTCCGGGAGATCTGGCGCGGCAGGCGCCGACGAGTGAAGACCCGCGATCCCGGGCCCGCCACCGCTGGCCGGTCGAACGGACGAACAGCTGAGCTTCACGCCTGGCGGCGCGTCGATACCGCTGGGAACGACGACCCGAGCTCTGGCTTGCCGTGATCGAGGTCGCCGCGGCAGTGACGATCTCTAACATGCTCGACTATCTGTTAGCAGCTCCAGTCCCTTAGAGCAACCGCGGACGCTGAACCCAAGCTGGTCTAGCGGGACAGTCCCCTCCTACACGTCTGTGATCGCGCCCCGGATGGCGCCTTCGTGCTCCTGCAGGTCGCTGTCGGACATGCCGTGCACGCTTCTCGCGTGCTCCGCCGCCTGCAGCCATCACTTCTTCCTCGGTCTCCCCGTTGAACTGCGCCTCGGCAGTCGAAGCCAACGTCCCCACAAATGAGCTGCTTGGCCATCGTCGCCTCCTGGGTCGGAGTTGCGCGACTCTAACGCTCCGCAATCGCGACGAGCCAGTGGATCTCATAGTCGACCTGGGCGGGCAGGTTCCGTTCGGCGAGTATCCGGCCCTGCTCGTACTCGGCCTCGTCCAAGAGGTCGAAGGTCGAGATGTGGCGTCCTGCGATTTTCGCCAACGCGGTCTGGCGGTCGATCCGGTCGCGCTGGTGGTGCCTCACGAGCCGGACTCGCCCGAATCCGGCCTCGCGTAGCTCATTCTCGAGCTCGCGCGGCCGTCGAGAAGCGTGCGCGATCGGATCGCCTCGAAGCGCGGGAAGTACTGGTTCAGCCAGAAGTCCGAGAAGTACGTCGAGTCGAACGTGACGACGCAGGCGCGGCCGCCTGGTGCGAGCAGTCGCCGGCGCGGTGCGGAACGCCGCCGGGCGATCGAGGAGATGAACGACCAGCCAGTAGACGACGCGGTCGAACCAGGAGTCCTGACGGCGTGGTCCTCGGCGCGGGCGAGCTTCAGCTTCATTCGCCGGCACCTGCTTCTCGCCACGCGCGAAGCATCCGGTCGACGAGTCGATTCCCCAGACCGACGACTCCGGTGCGAGCGCGGCTACGAGCCTTCCCGTTCCGCAGCCGACGTCCAGCACCCGCTGCCCGCGCAGGTCGGCCTCGCGCGAAACGAGCCGGAAGAGCTCCCACCAGTTCTCATTTTGCGGACGAAGGTCGTCGTAGGTCGCGGCCTGCGCGTCGAAAGCCGGGCCTGAACGAGTCACTCGATTGCAACGCCGCCTCCTTCAGCCGGCTTAGACGGCCGCAATCGGAGGCTTTAATCGGCATCGCGCTGCCTCGGGCCGCCTCCAGAACTACCAGCGTCGGAGGTCGCCAGATCCGTCAGCGCCTGATCGCGTGCTGGGCAGCCTCGAGTGAGTCTTCGCCACGAGCAACCTTCTGCGGGTGTCGTCCTGTTCGCCCGCGGGTGGTGCTCGACCGCCGGCTCGAGCTCGGATGCGATTCCGGCCTGGTTGAGGATCGTCTGCAGCTCTTCGGCCTCGGCGATGTCCTCGGCGAGCGCCACCTGGACGAGCTGGGTCATCATGGTACGGCCTCCTCGCGTTCGCTCAGCGATCATCTCGGCCGCGGCGGACGCCGCCCTTGATCAGTCTTGGCGCACCCTCGCTCCGGGAACGGTACGTCGATCACGTCGAAGTCCTTCGGCACCACTGTGTCGGGGGAAGATCGTACGCGCCTCACGTGCAACCTCGGGTCCGAAGTAGCGATTCGAGAGGTGCGTCAACGCCAGGAGCGACACCTCGGCATCGCGCGCGATCTCCGCAGCCTCGAGCCAGGTCGAGCGCGCGGTCTCGCGAGCGCGCTCCCGCTCCTTCGTCCAGGAAGGTCGCCCGTGCACGAGCACTTCCGCCTCCCGGGCGGCCTCCAGCAGATCGGCGAAGGCGCAGTGTCGCCCTGCCAGCACGACCCTCCGCCCGGGACGCGCCGGCCCCAGCACCGCGTCTGGCGTCACCACCCGGCCGTCCTCCAGCTCGATCGACTCCCACGCCGGAGCAGGCCTCGCTGAGGCGGGTCGACGCCGAGCACATCCGCAGCCTCGACGTCGAAACGCCCGGGGCCGCGGCTCGACGAGCGGCGTAGCCGACCGCCGAGACGCCGTGCGCGGGCGCGAAGGTGACGAGGTTGTAGCCCGGCGCGCTCGAGCACGTCGCCGGGCCTCGAGCTCTTCGAGGCGCACCTTGTACGTCAGCTTCCCGAAGATTCGCTTCAACGCTGCGAACAGATCGTGGCGTCCCGGCGGGCCGTAAACCGTCAGGTCGATCTCGCGGCCCCGCAGGGCAGGAGGTCTTCAGCATGCCGGGCAGGCCCGAGATAGTGGTCAGCGTGGTAATGGGTGAGAAAGCACCTCGCGCAGCTCGACGAGGCCGACGCGGTCGAGCGGAGCATCTGCCGCTGCGTCCCCGGCGCAGTCGAACAGCAGCCGCTCGCTCCCGCGACGAACGAGCAGCGCCGAAGGCGCCCGCTTGGCCGTCGGCACCGACCCGGAGGTGCCGAAGAAGACGAGGTCGAACGTCCACGGGCGCAAGCGTAGGCTCGCTCGGTGGCAAACCTGAGGTCCCGCCGGCGGCGGTCAGCGAGCAGGCGCGCGAGCAGCTGGGCCGGCAGGTCGACGCGCAGGTGTACGACGAGATCCGCGAGCTCCTGGAAGCGCCACTCGATCGCCGAGGAGCACCGAGATCTCGCCGGCCTGATCGCGACGCCTGACCGAGGACTGCGTCTACGAGATCCCGGAGGCGGAAGCAGCAGTGAGCGGCCACGCCGGCGCGACCGAGGTTCTACAACGGCCTGCTGACCGCCTTTCCGACATCCACTTCCGCCCTGACGGAGATCGTGATCGGCCCGCAGGGAGTCTGCGAGGGAGGCCTCGTCACCGCGACGCACGTCGCGACCGGTTGGGTGTCCGAGCGAGAGCGGGCACCGGCTCGAGTTCACACGTCGTGATCTTCTTCCCCGGCACGCCGACAAGCGGCTATTCGCTGGCGAGCGCATCACGTTCTCGGCGTTTCGAAGCTGCTTGGGCAGATCGAGCTTCTGACTTCAGCTGCGTGCACGACTGCCGCGGGCGAGGTCGTTCCGCCCCTCCAGCCGCGGGATCGACGGCCCCGCGGATCGCCGCCTTTGTAGTGCGAGCGCAGATCGACTCAGAGCGTGTCAGCTCCGCTTGACCGTGTAGATCCGGGGGGTGGCCGGCCCCGTCCGACGAATGCGCCGCGGCTCGCCCGTAGCAAAAATAAGGCCTGTGAGCAGGACGCCTATGAACTTCCTGCGAACATATGTTCGCCACTTCAGAGCGAACGACGTGTTCGTGTCAGTCTAGCCGCCGCGCGTCATCTCATCAGCGCATCGAAGATCCGCGCGCCGGCGGCGGAGCGCCGCCTTCTGCTCCTCGGCCTCGAGGCCTTCTCCCGATCGTCCGACTCGCGCTTCCCGCCCATCGCATCGACAGATGCAGGCGAGCGCGAAACCGGCGGCAGTTAGCCCGAACCGTTCGAGAAGCCGCCCGTCGCGATAGACGAGCTCGCCGTCCGCGATAGACTCGCTGCCGGAGCGAGGCCGCAGACCAGAGTCCCAGTGGAGCGCGGAGCGGTTGAGGCCGCCCGTCTCCGGATACGACGGTCCCGAGCGCCGAGGTGCACGCGTCCCGCCGATCTTCTCGTCGAAGAGCGTGTTGCGGGTGAACATCGGCGACGGCCTCGTTCAGGCCGAACGCGAACTCGCCGACACGCCGGGCCCCGTCGTCCATCGCGATCATCTCGCGCAGGAACTCCTAGCCGCGCGTCGGCCGTCGCCTCGACCACTTCGCCGCCTCTCGAACGCGAAGCCTCGACGTCGTTGACCTCCGCGTCGCGTTGAAGACGCCGGGGTACGTGAACCGGATCTTCACCGTCGACGCTGGACTCGACAGGCCCCGTGAAGACCTCTCCGTCGGGGAAGTTCTCCTGCCCTTCGAGGCAATCCGCGTCCTGCCCTCGGTGACAGCCTCAGGTCGGTGCCCTCCGTGACGATTCGAAACTCCCCGCTTCGTCCGCGAGAAACCTCGGCCAAGACTATGCGCCGCTTGCCGAACTCCTGCCACCGCGCGCGACCGGATCGGGATCGTCGAGGAACGCTGCGCCGAAGACGAAGTCCCTCGTACTCGGTAGGCGACCATCGAGGCGTCCTGCGCTGCCGCCTCGGTCGGATAGGCACTCAACACCCAGCGGAGCTCGCCGGCGGCGGCCCGCTCGAGGTAGCGGTTCGCGTAGCGATTCCGGCTTCGGCGGCGGTCGTACTGGGCTGCCGCGCCGGATCGACATTCGAGAGAGCCGCTTCGTGTTCGCCGGGGCCGCGAGGGCGATCCGAACATCGACGCCTCGATGTCGTCGACCGCGCCGGGTTGACCCAGTCGAGCTGCTCGTCGTTACCAGGACTTGAGCACGGTTCTCGGTCAGCGGCTCGAGCGCGATTCGCGGCAGCGGTTGTGCGCCGGCCTCGAGCACCTTGCGGTAGAGCTCGCGCAGCAGCGGCGCAGCCAGCGTCGAGCGACTCGAGCGTGACGAGACTCGCCCTCCCGGAACACCGGCGCAGTAGCCGACGAGCACCGTCGGCCAATCCGTTCGTCGACGGCACGAACACGTGCGGCAAGCTCTGACGGCCGGGTCTCGTGTGGAACTGCCCGCTCCAGCCAGACGAGCTCCCCGTCCGCGTAGACCTCGCCCTCGCGACGCAAGTCGCAGATCAGATCGAGATGCAGGGCCGACCGGTTCACGGCCGCCGAGGGCCTCGAAGCCCATCCCGAGCGCCATGTGCATCGTGCCCCCGATCTTCTCGTCGAAGAGGATGTTCCGAGTGAAGCGGTCGATCTCGTAGTTGAGCCCGAAGGCGAGCTCGCCGACGCCGCTTGCGCCGTTCGTCGAGCTCGAGCAGCGAGCGAAGGTAGTCGTCCCCGCACCGGCAGCCTCCGGCCGACGAGACCCGCCCGCCCTTCCAGTACCAACCGGGCGTCGTCGATCTCCGCGCCTGGGACGAAGACGGCATGGAAGCCCGAAGCGAATCGTCCTGCTGAAGTAAACACGTAACTGAACGAAGCATAC
>ERZ1370068.6461-contig-5444_pt1 | contig 87696 bp, 135 predicted proteins | sample MGYA00561227_ERZ1370068 | MGnify/ENA primary metagenome ERZ1370068 (study PRJEB38410, sample SAMEA6850437) | metagenome | study: Metagenomic assessment of the ecological functions of the soil: analysis of the soil microbiota associated with the...
AGGTTACGCATTGCTACTCGTTTACTTACGATGACTTTGAATACCGGCCAGTTTCCGCGTCTCCTTTTCAACTTTAGCGAATTAAGCCTGGAAAGCTTCCAAAGAGGAACAGGCGGTCTCAAACGGCTCCCAACTTGATGTGCTGCTGCGCTGTTGCTGAATGAGCACTTTTATCGTCAATAAGAAGCGCTGGATTTGAGGAAACGCCGCCGTCTACTTTCGGACCGTGGGGACAGGGGAAACTTGGTCGGACATATGTACGTGGCTTACGGTATTGCCCTCTTCTGAGGACATACTCTGCGGGAAAGAGGACAATGGAAACGGTGCCAAATCCCTTAAGCCCCTAACGACCTGACTCTTGAGACTTCCTGCACAGATTTTTCGTTTATGCGAGCGCCGGGATGATCACGGTCTGAGTAACACGGCAGAGCGCTGCGGTAGCGGCGCGGCCGATGCGGGTGAGGTAGTAGCGATAGGTTCCAGCGACCCGCTTGATTACGCCGAGGTCGCGGAGCCGGCGAAGCTGGCGTGAGAGGCGATCGGGAGAGAGTTGGTCGAGCAGCGGGAGCAGGTCGGCGCGGCGGATGCCGGCGATGTTGACCCGCGGGTTTTGTAGCGCGTGCAGCAAGGCATTATCGACCGGGTCAAAGAAGTTGATTCCCTTGAGGGTCTTCTGCTCGACGGTGCGCGGCTTGGTGAGCCGGTCGAGGGCACGGACACCGGCCGAGAAGTCGTCGAGCGCTGCGAGGTGCGCCAGATAGCGGCGGTTGCAGCCGAACATGATCTCACGTAGGTCAATCAGGCTGTAGATGGTCTTCTTGACGGGGGCGAGGACCCGCGTCGGCGGCCCCTGCCGATGTTCCACCTTGCGGTGGTGCTTGAAGAAGGAGACGTCGTTGATTGTCGTCTCAATGCGGAGCACGCAGCCGTACTTGTCGTACATCTTGATCGAGGAACTGGCGAAGCGGTGTTTGATGCAGGTCCCCTCGATGCGAGTGGAAAACTGAGAACCGATCTCCTGGGCCAGTTGCGGGCTGATCTGACGGCCGAGAAAGCTGGCGATCTGCTCCGCCTTGACGCTCAGCACCGACTCGCGGGCGAGATGTTGGTAGAGCGGCCTGAGCGTCGCGACTGAGCGGAACACCAGGTCGGTTGCGTACTCGACCTGCATCAGGCTCCAGTGGTAGGACTGCCGGAAGACGTCGAGCACCGGGCAGCACTGCGCGGCATAGCGGTCAAGCACCAGGTGCAGCCGGTCGGGCGACAACCGGTCGGCCAGATCCTGAGCGCGTTGCCAGTCATCGATACGAATGAAGGCATTGTCGGCGGCGGTGAAGCCGATGCCTTCTGCCGTCAGTTGACGCGCCAGCCAGCTGTGACCGTTGCAGTAGAATTGCAGGCGGAACGGTGCCCATGTCGGCACCCGCAGATAGACCAGGCCAAGCTCGGCATCGATGAAATAGAAATAGTAGTGTAGGCACTTGCCGCTGTCCGGCCGCACGAAGGTCTTGTGCGTCTGCTTGTCATGCCACGGCTGGTAGGCGCCGCACGCCTCCATCGCCGAGATGACATGCACCAGGCCGGGGTGTTCGCCACGTCGTTTCAGCACCTCCGCCACGACCGCTTCCTTGCGGATGTGGCTCTTGGCGATGTGCTCGATCGTGATCCCCGCCTGCGCTGCCAGCGATGCCGCCCGCTCGCGCACGCGGTCGCGCAGCGTCGAGGCAAACTGCGGGTAATCGAAGATGCGAACCCCGATCGCGTAGAGAAACTTCGTCATTCCCGCGGCGTAGCACACCGTGGGAAGCGTCCCGGTCACCACCACCCGGTCGTAACAGGACAGCACGCCGGCGATCCGATCGTCATAGCGCTCCGTGAGCGACCCCGTCATCTGGCTCTCGACAGCTTTGGCACCGGCGGACGATGCTACTCCCTCTGGTTCCGGCTCCAAGTCGGCTTAGGGTTCCTGCTCAGCTTTCAGCTTAGACCGCGGTTGTACTGCGCCTCCTTTTAACTCTCCGCTCTGTGGCCGCACGAACCAGATCACCGCTGTTGTGAAATCCTGGTGGACGCCGCGGCCTTCTGAATACATCGTCCCAAGATTCAGCTGTGCAGGGCATATCCCCGCTCAGCAGCGCGCAGGCACCACCACGCGGCTGGGCGCGTTACCGGCAGCTGCCGCCATTTCTGCCAATCCGCCTGATTGCGTGCCGGGCGTCAGCCTCGACGCGCAAAGCCCGCAACGATCCAGGCACATGATGGCGACAAGCTGTTTTGGCACCCCGACGGGATCGCCGGTGTCGGCAGCAGTAGTTCCTGGAAATGCTGTCTGGGCACCTTGCCCGAATTCTTCGCGACGAGAGCGAGCTTCGCGCATTGTGCAGCGCCCCCGATGCCCGCGCCACGGCCTTGCCGGGCTTCGGGCCGAAAAAGGCTTCGGCAGGGTCAGATGGCTGAGATGCAGCGGGTCATCGGCGCGCCGAGAAGAGCGACCTCGTTCGACGTATTGGCGCACGTCGCCTATGCGCTGCCAGGCCGCTCACCTGCGAGGAGCGGCCGGGACGGCCTAGATCGCATCAGCACCCATTTCAACAGCAAGCAGCAAGTCTTCCTTGCGTTTGTGCTGTCCCATTACGTGCGGGTCGGCGTCGAAGAACTCCAGATCGCGGTGAAACCGCGCCCCCTTGCTGCTGTCCTCAAATATAACGCCATAGCCGATGCGGTCGCCGACCTTTCGGTAGACCCGAGGAGATTGCGAACGTCTTCGTCGCTTCCAGAAATACCTCTATCAGGAAGCGGCCTGACTCCCGCGCGGCCCCCTTTCGTCTCTGGCCGTCCCACCGAACAGCAACCGAATCGTCACCGGCGCCTCGACCGCCCGTCGTGTGTCCTCTCCCCAATTGCTCGCGCACCGATTTCTGCCGGGCCCTTGCGGCGGCCAGGACGCTCGCCTATATAAGGGTTTCGTGCGTATAATGTCAATTAATAAATGGTTATCATGCTTATATCACAAGCAACGAGACGGTCGGCCGAATTCCGCTGCCAACTCCTGCCAATCCCCCTGCCGACGCCGCAAAATTCCGCTGCCGGCGGACTCGGTCAAATCGTGTCCAAGCTGTTGATATTCCTTTATTCTTGGATGCTGGAAGGGCGATTTTCGGGCGTCACAACGCGTTTTCTCCCTGACAGCAGGGACATGCGATGAGGTCCGCGTCGGCCGCGGACGGCGCCTCGGGTTACTGTGCGGTCAGCCCGCCGTCGACCACGAGCCCGGCGCCGGTCATGAAGGCGGCATCGTCGGAGGCGAGAAAGACGATGCCTTTGGCGATGTCGTCGGGCATGCCGAGCCGGCCGATCGGGTGGGCCGACAGGGCGCGCTCGCGCGCCGCCTCGACATCGTTGCTGCCGCGATTGCGGGCGCGGCTGACGAAGGTCTGGTCGCCCATATCGGTCTGGATCACCCCCGGATGGATCGAGCCGGTGCTTCGACGCATTCAGATGCTGCAGTCATCGCGTCTTGTTCCCGCAGGGGCGCGCGCGGAACTTTCGCCGTGACCCCGGTGCCGCGACGAGCCGCGTCTGCAAGGATTGAGGCTGTAGCCCCTCCGCACACCCGCCGGCCGGTCATTGCTGATAGAGCGAGAGCGCCACGGGGGTACATGGCGTTTTCTGCGCTGAGAGCAGCGCGGTGGGGGACACCTTAGTCGAGACGACTTGCCGCTCTCTTGATATCGTAAACACCGAACGCGCGGCCGAGTTCCGTCTCTTTTTTCGATCGCCAATCAGCTGATCGCGATCAAGCCGCAACGGCAGCCGCCCGCCCGATCGAACACTGGGCCAGGCGCCGCGTCGGTTAGCTGGCCGGAACCGCCTGCCAGCCTGTGTTGCACTGCGCTACGTACGGGTAATAACCCGCCGGATCGGAGCAATAGTACCAGATCTGCGGCGGTGCTGGGTTGGCCGGTGTCATAGCCATAGTACGGATAATAATCCCCGCCATAGGATAGTAATAGGGCCATCCCAGCACGCCAAACCCGCCGCCGTAGAACCCGCCACCGTGGAAGCCGCCGCCATGGAAACCGCCGCCATGGAAACCGCCACCATGAAAGCCGCCACCGTGGAAGCCGCCACCGTGGAAGCCGCCACCGTGGAAGTCGCCAAAGCCGACCGCCGATGGAAGCCGCCGCCTCCGTGAAACCCACCGCCCCCACCATGCGGACCAGCGTGAGCGAGGCCTGGCCTGGCACAGCGCCGCAGCGAACAGCAGAGCAGCTGCGGCTCGTCCCAAAGCCCTGCGCATTTTGGGCTGAACTCGTTCTTCACCTGATTGTAGCACGGACCACTCCTTTGAGCTGTCGGTCGGCGCGTACGGCACGATAGGATTCCGCCGCTGCCATTGTTCGCTTTAGCTGTTATTGCTCGCCGGTAGCGGCAAATAAATCTCGGTAAAGTTTGGTAAAAGTTTTGGGGCAGAAAAGGTACGGAGGCTGGTGGCCGGTAACTCGCATACCATTTGTCTCCAATGAACATCTCGACTTAGGACCAAGTCTGTCGCGGATCTCTGGAGGTTACCAATGAAAGCATTTCTATTAGCGGTCTCGACGGTGGCCATCTCGCTATCGCTCGCAACTGTGCCGGTCGCCGCCCAGCAACGCGGGATGGAACCGCCCCCGCAGCTGCATGCTGTCAACCCGAGCCTGTCGTTGTCGGCGCCAACAAGCAGCCCGCTGCAACAGCAGATGCGGGAGGACTACGCACACCAATCTGATGGGTGCTCAGCGCGAACTCTTGCAAGCAGAACCCGTCGGGTCTGGGCCGCCAGGAACAGGCGATCGGCCGCGAGCTCAACAGCTATATGGGGCCACGCTAGCGGCGTTGGCGGTTATTCAAGGGCGGTCGAGCGCCGGCGTGCTGGCGGGCGGGCGGCGGTGACGTGTGGCCTGCTCGTAGGCGTAGGCGAATTTGATCAATTGCGGCTCGCTCCAAGCGCGGCCCAGCAAGCTCGACTCCGACCGGCAGTCCGTCCGGGTGAAGCCGCCCGGGACGACGATGGCCGGCAGGCCGGAATTGGCGCTGAGCTGGCAGTTGGTGCCCGACCTGCATCTCGCCGATCACGTTGGCCTTGCGGCGGATCGTCGGATAGGCGAGCGCGTCGACGCGGTTGTCGGCCATCGCCTTCAGGATCGCCTCCCGCAGGACGTTGCGCTTGACGATGTGCGCCAGGTACTCCTTGGTGTCGCGGGATCTGACGGCCTGAGCGTTACGCAAGTTCGTCTCCGACGGCGGGTGGAATTTCCCGGAGGCGAGCACTTCCTCGAGCGTCCGCACCGGTGCGCTCGGATGCGCCGCCAGATAGGCGTTCAGGTCGAATTTGAAGTCCTGCCGGATGATGAGGAACCCGTTTGCCCGGTCGGTCGAGCAGCTCGGTCAGATCGGGGATCGAGACCTCGACGATCTCGGCGCCCTGGCCTTTCATCTCCGCGACCGCACTCGCGCACGACCGCGGCCACCTCGGCGTCCGCCGGATCCGTGCCGAGCAGGGCAGTCAGCGAGACCGACGCGGGCGCCGCGCAGACGCGGTGTAGTTGCAGGAAATCGGTGTAGCTCTTCGGAATGTTGCCGAGGCTCGCAGCGGTCTGCGGATCGGCAGGGTCATAGCCGACGGTGGCGTCGAGCACGATCGCGAGATCGGTGACGGTCCGGCGCCAATCGGTCCGCCGATGTCCTGGGTGCTGGCAGAGCGGAATGATCCCGCTGCGGCTGGCCGAGGCCCTGCGTCCCGCGGATGCCCACGAGGCTGTTGTGCGATGCCGGGATGCGGATCGAGCCGCAGGTGTCGCTGCCCATGCCCACGGCAGCGAAATTGGCGGCGATAGCGGCACCGGTGCCGCCGCTGGAACCGCCGGGGTTGCGGTCCAGCGCGTAAGGGTTGCGGGTTTGACCGAACAGCGAGCCGAGCGTGGTGATGCCGTAGGCGAACTCGTGCATGTTCGACTTGGCGATGATGATCGCGCCCTGCCTCGCGCAGCTTCTTGACGAGGAATGCATCGTCGGGCGGCACCCAGCCCGCGAGCGAGCGCGAGCCGGCCGCGGTCTGCATGGTCGACGGTGTCATAGTTGTCCTTGACGATCATCGGGATGCCGTGCAGCGGCCCGCGCGGCGTGTCAGCCCGCCGTTCGGCGTCGCGCGCGTCGGCCTCGGTGAGCGCGTTGCCGTTGGTGACGCTGATCGCGTTCAGCGCCGGACCGCGCTGGTCGTATGCATCGATGCGCGCCAGGTACATCGCGACCAGGTCGCGTGATGTAACCGTGCCGGCGGTCAGCGCCGCTTGAAGTTGCGGGACCGTCGCCTCCAAGAGCTCAACCTGCCGCGTCTGCATTTCTGCCCTCCCTTGCGGCAAATCGGCGCACGGCGAGCATCGATGCGCCGGCCAGTGCGCGTAGTGAGGAGCCGCCGCGCCTGCGGAGCCTGCTCCAGTTTCCACGCCGGCTCGCCGCGCTCATGTCGCCCCTCCCGGTACCGGCACATCTCATGCGCGCTCTTCCCGTCGATCGATGGGAGACGTGATGACGGGTTGACGAGCTCGATGGTATCGAAACGGTCGAAGGCGTTGTAGACCGCGCTCAAATCGTTGCGTCTCACGCTAAAGCGACGCCTGAGCCCGCTGCGCGAGCGTCGACTAAACTTGCATTCGCGGGCGCGGTGAGCCAATTGGAGTTCGCACATCCCGAGGACGCGACGGCGGCTCCGAGGGCGAACAGGGTGACCGGAGAGATGACCTAGCAATGGCGACGCTCGACGACATCGTTTCCGCGGCGGCGAAGGTGTTCCGCACCAAGGGCTATCATGCCGCCACGGTCCGCGACATCGCCGAGGAGGTCGGCATCCTCAAGGGCAGCCTCTACCACCATTTCGCGAGCAAGGAGGAGCTGCTCTACCTCGTCGTCAAGGAGCCGATCGCCGCAGATGTACCGGGCGATCGCCGAGATCGCCGCCGCCGATCTGGGAGCGACCGAGAAGCTTCGTCGGGCGATCTCGGCGCACCTGGAGGCGTTCGATCGCCACTATCCTCACCTTTTGTCTATCTCCGCGAGCGCGAGGCGGTGAAGCGCCGGTTTCGCGAAATGATCGGCTTCTCGCCCAAGGAATACTATCGCTGCTGGCAACAGATCTTGCGGGAGGGGTGGAGAACGGCGAGTTCCGCTCGGACTTCGACATTCAGGTCACCTCGTACGGGCTCCTGGGAATGCTGAACTGGTCGTACGAATGGTACGATCCGCAAGGCCGCCTGAGCGTTCAAGAGGTCGCGGAGGAATTCACGGCGCTGGCGCTCGCCGGGCTTGGCGCCGATAAAGCGCACGCCATTCTGCCAGCGCAGCCGAAGTACAGCCGCGTCAGACCGCCTCGCTGACGCGGGCCGGGCGTCGCCGCGCATCGATCCGGTTACCCGCGGCTTCTTGATACTCGACATCGTCCTCGGCGTCTGCTCGCCACGATTGTCCAAGAGCGGAGGCGCGCGAAGCTGAGCTCCTTCAGCGCAGGTCTTTGGCGGCCGGCGCGATGCGCCGGGCGAGACGAAGGTGATTGCGGCTGCCCTGTCGGCGGTAGCGGACCTGGTCGACGAGAGCACGGACGATGGCAATGCCGAGCCCGCCAATCGGTCGCTCTTCGCCGGGCGCATCGAGATCCATCCGGGATGCGGTGAGCGGATCGAAGGGCCGGCCGTCGTCGACAAAATCGATCGTCAGCCGGCCGCGGCTCCAGCCGAGCGCGGCGGCAACGCTCTGCGCATTACCGTGCGCGACGACATTGGTGAAGAGCTCTTCGAGGATGATGAGGAGCCGGGCCCGTTCGTCGTCGGCGAAGCCGCAATCGCGGGCGAATCCCTCGGCGAAGGCTACGAGCCGGGTAAGCTCGGCGGTCACGCTGCAGAGGGCTATCGAAGCCCTCATCGCGGTCTGATGCTCCTACCCGTCCCCGGCTTGTGCTCGCAACCGTCGACGGCCGGCTACGGCACGCGAAATGGCCGGACGCGGTCGACGACGAGGCAGCAGCCGCGCCGCTGCTCAATACGCCGCGACGGCGACCCGCCGCAGCGCCAGGAGGGTCATGTCGTCCGCTTGTTCGGCACCGCCGACAAAGCGCCTGACGTCGTCGACCACGGCAGCGACGACGCACCGGGCATCGACGACGGGCGCCTTCGCCAGGGCCATGGCCAGCCGCTCCGAGGAATAAAGCCGATGCTCGGCGTTCTCCGCTTCCGTGACCCCGTCGGTAAAGAGCAGCAAAACCTCGCCGGCGTCGATCCTGTCGTGATCGATCGGATAGGGAAATCATCGACCGCGCCGAGCGGCGGACCGCCCTCGGTGACGAGCTGCCGCAAGCCTGCGCTGCCGCCGAGGATAAAGCGGCGAATCGTGGCCGGCGCTGGCATAATCGACCTCGCCCGAGCCGAGATCGAGAATCCCGGCGAAGGCGGTGACGAAAACACCGCCCTCGCTCTGCAGCTCGGCACTCGCCGCCGCGGTTTTCCGGTTTGCCTCCGCAAGGATGCGGTCGAGCGCCGGCCCGAAGGTCAGCACGGCGTCGCGGACGACCTCCTTCGTCACCGCCATCAACAGTGCTGCCGCAATGCCCTTGCCCGACACGTCGGCGATCAGAAAGAACAGGCGGCGGCCGCCTTCGATCAGCACGTAGTCGTAGAGGTCGCCTCCGACCATTCGCGCCGGCTCGATGCCGGGCATAGACATCGATGTCCGGATGATCCGGAAAGGCGGGAAACCGCCGCGGTAAAAGGCCCATTTGGATCGCTTGCGCGGCGGCAAGCTCGCCCTCGACCCGCTGCGTCGCCTCGCGTTCGCGGCACGAGTTCTGCCTCCGCAGCGCGCAGGGTGGCGACCACCATGACGCCCAATGCCGCAAGCAGGGTCAGCACCGGAAAGGTGCTGTCGAAGAGGAGACCGGCAAAGCGGAACAGTGCCAGTTCGACGCCAAAAAGAGCCGCCACGATCACCACGGCCATGGCGACCCCGCGCATCGGCCTTGCGTAGCGCAGCAGCCAGATGACCGCGAGCCCGGCCGCGAGCGCTGCAGCGAGCTCGAACCAATCGAGATATGGTGGGCGGCGAAGCACGTCGCCGAGCAGGATCGATCTGATCAACTCGGCATGGAGGTCGACCGCGCGGACGAGGCCGAGGGGCGTTTCGCGGAGCCCGGCGACGCTGATTCCGGCAACCCCGAGCAATACTACCTGCCCCCGCAGCTGGGCTGGATCGAACGCCGGATCGAGGACGTCCGAGGCCGAGATGTACCGGGCCAGTGGCGGCGCGAAGTGGATGATCGCGCGGCCCCGCCTGTCGGTCGGGATGGTGGTGCCGCCGATCCTGATGCGTTCGATCCCAAGCGGGCCGGTATCGATCACGATAGCGGGTTCGCCACCGCCGATACGCACGACCTCGAGCGCAAAACTCGGGACGATCGTTTGTCGATGGGCCACAGCGAGAGCCAGCCGACGGACGACGCCGTCGGCATCCGGCTCGACGGCGATGGCACCGGCGGCCAAAGCAGCGGCGCGCAGATCGGGCTGGCTTTGCACCAGAGATTTGTAGCTCTTCAAGAACGGCGTCGGATCACCTCCCGCCTGGCGAATGGGGGCAGGCGAAATCGGGCCGGAAGATCGCGCATTCTCTTCGCGGGTGGGGACGAGCGCGAGCACCGTCGGCACCGCTGCCATCGCTTCGGCGAGGTCGCGGTCGCCCAGCGGCAGCTGCGCCAGCGCATCAGCCAGGGCTGGAGGCAGGCCGGACAGTTCTCGTGCGATCTCCGTCGGCGAAAGCCGATCTCGTTCGGCGAAAACGGTGTCGATGCCGACAACGAGCGGGTGCCCCTGGGCGATACGGCGGACGAGCTCGGCCACCAAGTGCCGCGGCCACGGCCACTGCCCGTATTGGGCGAGGCTCTTCTCGTCAATGTCGACAATCGCTACTCGTGCCGAACCACTGGCGCGCGGCCAGATCTGTTCTGCCGAAGTCGAAGCCGCGCACGCGCAATTCGGTGACGATGCCAGGGTCGATAATGCGCAGCGCCAGGGCGCCCGCGACCAGCGCGAGTGCAGCCGCGCGGCCGGGACCGCGCAGCAGGGCGATGCCTCGGTCCACCGCGGGATCGCGCGTCACAGCTCCAGTTCGAGCCCGTCATAGGCGGAGATCACCTCGACCTCGTGGCCAGGCCGGCTGATCGCCTCGAAGCGAACGGTATCGGCGAAGACCTCCTCGATCATGCGGTCGTCATATGCCGGCTCGTGGTGAAACAGGACGAGGCGCCTGACCCGCGCCGCCTGCGCCAGCTCGACCGCGACGACATTGCTCGAGTGGCCCCAATCTTCCTTGACCGAGATCGTGTCGGCCAGCGAGTACATCGCATCGAAGATCAGCACATCGGCGTTCCGATAGAACTCGATGAACGGATAAGATTGGTCGAGGTTCGAATATTTGTGCTCGCAATCGGTCGAGTAGACGATCGTCTTGTCGCCGCGCGAAAAGCGGTATCCATAGGAATCGCCGGCGTGGAATTGCTTGAGTGAGGTGACGGAAAACCCGGCGATCTCGTAGGTCCGGCCGGGCTCGAGGGAGACGAACTCGATGGTCGCCGGCAGCGCGCGAAAATCGACGGGGAAGCAGGGGTCCGATTGCTGTTTGTGCAGCGCCTCACGCATTGCCGGGTGGCATGCTGTGGATGCGTATGAGGTTGCCAGGGATGTAGGCCGGGGGAAAAACGGAAACCCCATGATGTGGTCCCAATGCAAGTGGGACAGGAACACGTTGAAGCACCTCTTGGCTGCGGGGCCGTGCTCGGCCACCACCCGGTTGCCGAATTCGCGTACACCGGTACCGAGGTCGCAGATCACGTATTCATCGCCGCCGGTAATGAGCTCCACACAGCTGGTATTGCCGCCGAAGGTGCCGCGCACTGAAAATGGCAGCGCTGCTGTCGATGAAGGCGTCGATCGCCGCCTCGGTCTCGAGCGCATGCCCGCGCGCGGCAACGAGCGCATCGCGGATCTTGGCGCGGACCGCCCGCTCCGCAGCGGCGCCGGCAGCGAGCCGCGGGTGCCCCAGAAACGGACGCGCAACGGCCCCGCCGGTCGGGTCTCAGCTTGCGGAACCGCCGCCTGGGGTCGCGGCGGCGCCTGCCAGGCAGCGCTCGCTTCCTCGACGGTGGCGAAGACCGGCACGACATGCGAGAACCGGCTGATCGCAAAGATCTCGCTCACGATCGAGTTGAGACAGGCGACGGCGAGCCGCCGTTCCTTCGGCTTCGATCGCGAGGCGGCCATCAGCGTCCGCAACCCGGCGCTCGATATGTATTCGACTGCCGTGAAATCGACGACGATGTCGTCGGGACCGGAAGTAGTGGCGGCCAGCAGCCGCGCCTGAAACTCGCCGCTGGTGAGATTGTCGATGCGTCCGACCGGCCGCAAGACCAGAACGTTCGCCTGGCGTCTCTCGCCGATCTCCACCGCACCCTCCCGACCGCGTTTCGTGGAGAAGGCATCTTCGGGGGTTTGCCGGGGCGAGGCAAGAACCGTACCGGACCCATCCGGGGCTTCCTCTACCTGGTCGGCTCGGAAGACGCCGGTCGGGCTTGACAGCCACCGGTTCTGCCGGACATAGCGTCCGAGCAAACCAAACGAGCGTTTGGTTCGTCCGCTATTCACCCGAGAGGAGCCTGGGTTATGGGTCGCGCCTACAACGTCATCGATGCCTGACGGGCACATCCTCGAGCCGCTGAATCTGTGGAGAAGTACATCGATCCGGCGTTCCGCGATCGGGCGCCGCGCCTGTTTATCGACGAGGACGGCAAGCGAGCGTCTGCGCATCGACGGCAGGGCGTTTGGCGGGCGCAAGGGTCTTGGCGCGCTCGGCGCCGGTCGGCGCTCGTGACGGCGTCGTCTGCGACGACACGATGACCTACAATGAACGGCAAGAAGGGCGGCTTCGATCCGCACGCACGCATCCCCGACATGGATGCCGACGGCATCGACGCGGCGTTCCTCTATCCGAGCATCGGATTGTCCTTCGGAGGCGTCGAGGATCCGCGGCTCGTGCATGCGCTGTACCATGCCTACAACCGCTGGCTGGCGGATTACTGCAAGCCCTATCCGGATCGCCTCTTTGGCGTCGCCATGCTGCCCTTGCATTCGGTCGAGCTGACGATCCAGGAGATGCACTTTGCGCGCGAGGAGCTCGGCATGCGCGGCCGCCTTCATCCGGCCAAATCCGTACAGCAACAAGATGCTCCACCACCCGGATTACGAGCCGTTCTGGAATGCGGCCGAGGAGCTCGACATGGCGATCGGCTATTCACGAAGGTTCGAGCCTCAACATGCCGACGGTCGGGGTCGACCGCTTCGAGGGCCGCGGCGCGCAGCACATCATCTCGCACACGATGGAGATGATGCTGGCCTGCGATGAGCGTGATCTGGGGCGGCGTCGTCGAGCGCCATCCGAAGCTGCGCATCGGCTTCCTCGGATCGGGCGGCGGCTGGATGGCACCCTGGCTCGACCGCATGGACCGGCATTTCGACGACCAGGGCTTCAACGATTCCGGCCTCGACGACGCGGCCGAGCGAGCTCTTCCAGCGCAATTGCTGGATCTCGTTCGAGCCGGTCGAGGGCAGCATCAAGGTGCTCGCCGACTATATCGGCCCGCACAAGATCCTGTGGGCGACCGACTACCCGCACCCGGACGGCTTCTTCCCGGGTGCGCCGAAAATGATGCTGGATCGTCTCGAAGGAGTGTCGCCGCAGACCCGGCATGGGGTCATGGCCGGCGGGGCAATGGGCTTCTACGGGCTGAACTAATCCTGAACCACTGAGCCACCAGTCTCCTGCTGACTCGGGCCCTCACCTTCCCGCTGCGGAGTGAGAGGGCTATCTGCGATCGCACGTGAGAAGCGGTGCGCGATATGCCCATTCTCGCAGGCAGTAGCACACAAAGTCAGGCAGATACCGCCACCGATTTTGACGCGGTCATCATCGGCGCCGGCGTTTCCGGCCTCTACCAGCTCTACAAGCTGCGCGAACTCGGGATGCAGGGTGCGGGTGTTCGAGACCGGCACCGGCGTCGGCGGCACCTGGTACTGGAACCGCTATCCCGGCGCCCGCTTCGATTCTGGAGAGCTGGACCTATGGCTACTCCTTTTCGCAGGAACTCCTGGAGGAATGGGACTGGGAGGAGCACTTCGCCGCTCAACCCGAGACCGAGCGCTATCTGAACCATGTCGCCGACAAGTTCGACCTGCGCCGCGACATCCAGTTCAAGAGCCGCGTCACGGCGCGCGCATTATCAGGAGGACACGCGCAGCTGGGACGTCATGCTGGAGGATGGCCGCCGCTACACCACGCGCTTCCTGGTGACCGCCATCGGCGTGCTGTCGGCGGCGACGATGCCGCGCATCCCCGGCGTCGAGAGCTTCCGCGGCCAGTCCTGCCACACCCATTACTGGCCTAAGGAACCTGTGAGGTTCGACGGCAAGCGCGTCGCGGTGATCGGCACCGGCGCCACCGGCGTGCAGACCATCACGGAAGTGGCCAAGACCGTCGGCCATCTGACCGTGTTCCAGCGCACGCCGCAGTGGTGCGCGCCCTTGCACAACGCCAAGATCAGCCAGGAGGAGATGCGCCGGATCCGGGCCAATTATCCCGAGATCTTCGCGCGCTGCCAGCAGACCTACGGCTGCTTCATCCATGCGACCGACCCGCGCGCCACCCTCGAGGTGACACGAGAGGAACGCGAGGCGTTCTGGGAGAAGCTCTACGGCGAGCCCGGTTTCGGCATCTGGATGGGCAATTTCCGCGACATCCTGGTGGACCGCGAGGCCAACGCGCTGATCTCGGATTTCGTCGCGCGCAAGATCCGCCAGCGCGTCAAGGACCCGGCGGTCGCCGAGAAGCTGATCCCGAAAAACCACGGCTTCGGCACCCGCCGCGTGCCGCTCGAAAGCGGCTACTTCGAGGTCTACAACCAGCCCAACGTCAAACTGGTCGACATCACCGAGACGCCGATCGAGCGCATCACCCCGACCGGCATCAAGACCAGCGACGCCGAGTACGAGTTCGACATCATCATCTACGCGACCGGCTTCGACGCGATCACCGGCGCCTTCGACCGCATCGACATCAGGGGCGTCGATGGGGTGTCGCTGAAGGACAAGTGGAAGGACGGACCGCAGACCTTTCTCGGCATCCTGGTGGACGGCTTCCCCAACATGCTGATGGTGATGGGTCCGCATGCCGGGCTCGGCAACTTTCCGCGCGCCGCCGAATACAGCGCCGATTGGGTGACCGGGCTGATCCGCTTCGCGCGCGACCGCGGCCTGACCCGCATCGAGGCCACCGCGGCGGGTGCCACTGCCTGGACCGACCACGTCATTGCGGCGAGCGAGGGCTTGCTGTTCACCGAGGTCGACTCGTGGATGACCGGCATCAACCGCAATGTCGAGGGCAAGCAGGTCCGCCGGATCATGCGCTACAGCGGCGGCCACCCCAAGTTCCGCGAGCATTGCGAAGCGGTCGTGGCGAACGGCTATCGCGAGCTCTCGCTGGCCTAGGAGGAGATCATGGACGTCGGCATCCAGATGGTGCTCGCCACTTACGGCTGGCAGGGCATGAGCGACGACGAGGCGTGGGACGAGGAGATCCGGCTGGCGCGCCTCGCCGACGAGCTCGGCTTCGATGCGCTCTGGGCGGTCGAGCACCACTTCAACGACTATTCGTTCTGCCCCGACAATCTGCAGCTGATGGCCTATCTGGCCGCGGTCTGCCCGAACATCGACCTCGGCACCGCGGCGGTCATCCTGCCGTGGAACGACCCGCTGCGCGTCGCCGAGAAGGCGATCGTGCTCGACATGCTGAGCAAGGGGCGGCTGCGCCTCGGCCTCGGCCGCGGCCTGGCGCGCCGCGAGTTCGCCGCGTTCCGCCAGACGATGGAAGAGAGCCGCGAGCGGTTCGACGAGAGTGCCGCGATGATCCTCGAGGCGTTGCGCACCGGCTGGATGGAGGGCGACGGCAAATACTACAAGCAGCCGCGCATCGAGCTTCGGCCGCGGCCGAAATACAGCTTTGACGGCCGCATCTATGCGGTCGCCGCGAGCGACGACTCGGTCGAGGCGTGCGCCCGGCTCGGTGCGCGCATGGTGATGTTCGCCGACCGTCCCTGGCCGCTGCGCATGCCGGCAATCAGCCGCCACCGCGAGCTCACCCGCCAGTATCACGGCCGCGAGGCATTGCCGATGCTGATCGCGGATTTCTGCGTGTGCTGGCCCGACCTCGCCGAGGCCGAGGAGCTCGCGCGCCGGCATATGGGCTCGTTCGTGCAGAGCAATGTCGAGCATTACGAGCTGATGAGCGACCACTTCTCGACGGTGAAGGGCTACGACGCCTACGCGCAGAAATCCGAGATCGTCCGCAAGACCGGGCTCGAGGGGATGACCGAGGGCTTTATGAAGGCCGCGGTGTGGGGTCCGCCCGACCGCATCCTGCGCATGCTCGGAGGAGCGGCGCGGCGTGGTCGGCGCATTTCGAGCTCGCCACCTCGTTCCGCTTTGGCGGCATTCCGTTCCCGGTCGCCGAGAAATCGATGCGGCTCTTCGCCAAGGAGGTTTTGCCGGTGATACAGTCCTGGCAAACCCGCACGCCCCGGCGGTGGTCGAGCGGGCAGCGGCGCGAATAGATGCCTGATCGCCTCAAAGGCCGCCGGATCCTGATCACCGGCGCCGCCTCCGGGATCGGGCGGCGAACCGCCAGAGCTGTTCGCGGCGGAAGGCGGCGCTCTGACTTTGCTCGACTGCGACCGCAAAGACTGGCCGAAGTCGCTCGAGAGACTGGCGGTGTCGCCGTCGAGGCGGATGTGACGCAAGAGGCGTCAGTCGCGCGTGCAGTCGAGCAGGGTGCCGCGGCAATGGGCGGTATCGACGGCGTCGTGAACGCCGCCGGCATCGTGATTCACGGGTCGGTGCTCGATGTCGGGGTCGCGGACTGGAAACTCGTGCTCGACGTCAATCTGACCGGCACGTACATCGTCGTGCGGTGTTGTCTGCCGTGGCTCGCCAAGGCGCGCTTCGCGACCATCGTGAACATTGCCTCGGGTCAGGGGCTGCTGCCCAATACCCCGAACATGACCGCCTACGCCGCCTCGAAAGGTGGCGTCGTCAATCTGACACGGGCTCTCGCCGCCGAATTGGCGCCATCCATTCGTGTCAACAGCGTATGCCCCGGCATGGTCGACACCGCCGATGATTGCCGGTCTTCAGCGCGAAGTAGATCGGTACGCGCTGAAGCGCATTGCCGAGCCGCTGGAGATCGCACAGGCCATCTTGTTTCTCACCAGTACCGAGTCGTCCTTTGTCACCGGCGCGGCACTGGCCGTTGACGGCGGACGCACCTTCCACTGAAATACGAGGCGTTGCGACGTCGACCCGACCGAGAAACCGTCGTCCCGGCGGAGGAGGTCGGAACCCAACGGGTTCTTTGCATGACGTGTTCCTCGGCGGCACATTCAATCTAAAGATGTGTACTGGCTGGGGGTATTTGGCAGACCGATTAGGGCGGCGAGGCCGTGAATGTCCAGTCGGAATGGCGTTGTTCATGCGTCTTGCCGGCGCGTCATGCGATCGCCGGTATCGCGATTGCCGCTGCCGCCGCGGCAATCCGGCGACGCAGAGTGTTGGCCCAGCACAGGTTGAGCGCCAGCGCTTGCAGCACACAGACGGCGCGGACTTTCTCCCGGCTATGCACCAGAAACCGGGACATGCCGCGGTTCTTGATGATGCCGTGCGCCCGTTCGGTCAGCTTGCGCCGCCGGTAGGTTTGTTGGCCTTCCTCGCTCGCCATTCGTGCTCGCCACGCCTGACCGCCGGCGGCTCGTGGCGGCGTATCCAGCGCCGCTTGCGCAGCGTCTCGGCGGTGACGTTCGGTGCGCTCCGGCGGCGGCGGGCTGTAGACCGTCATATCGGGATAGCGCTCCGCCAGTTTGACAATGTCCTCCCGGGTCATCGCCGTGGTATCGGCCAGCAGCCGTTGCGGCGCCCGGCCGCAGCGCTCGGCAATCTTCTCGACATTCATGATGTAGCCGAGCGCCGGTTGATCGGCCCGGCCCTGCGCCGTCTGGTACGTGCTCCTTCCGGAGACTGATTTGAATAATCGTGCATCGGTAAGTCTGAAAGCACGAGTTCTCGATGCGTTGTAGGTCGGGCCGCACTCGCTTGTGCTGCGGTCATGCGCCCGCCATGCCGTCATTCTGACGTGATCGGCGGGGAAAAATACATAAGGCGTAATTGCTCCAGAATACAGATGCCGGTAGTACCGCAACCACGTGACCAGTGTTTTCTCATAAGGTGCGCTGGTATCACCGACGGCGGCGCACGATATACGCCAGCATCGCTGACGTGACAGATCCGCCCGCAGCAAAAGTACCACGACCACCTGGAAGCCCGGCGATCACGACGATACCTAGAGCGATGAGATAGGAGGGCAGTGCCATCAGATAATATTGCTGTTCTACATGAATTTCATTCTGCTTTTCCGACAAGTCCTTTTTTGTATACCGCCGAGCGGGCTGTTTTGCATAAGTGTCCGACTCAGAATCGTATAGATAAATTAGGCACGGGTCTCGCTCGCCCGATGAGGAGGAGCCGGACCTGAGGGGAGAAAGAGCACAAACCTTGGCGCTGGCGATTGTCCCCTCGAAGTCTTTGGCTGAGTGCGGCGGTTGCGATTAAGCCAGGCAAGTGAGCGTTCGACGACCAGCGGCGCGGCAGGACCTCGAAACCGATGGTGATCGGCCATACGACGCACGATCTCGAATTGTCCAGTTGCCGAGATCCTCTGCGGGTATTCAGCAGCTTGTGGCCGGCACAGGCGCTGTCGGCGAAAGAGCTGGCGCAGCCAGGGAAAGAGATCATGAATGGCGGCGATGACAAGCGGAGCACCGTCGCGGTCTTGCACGTCGGCGGGATGGACTTCGGCTCCGACCAACAGGCCGGTAGTGTCGGTGATGACATGCCGCTTGCGGCCTTTGATTTTCTTGGCGCATCAAAACCGCGCGGGCCGCCGGCTTCCAGTGGTTTTTGACCGATTAACTATCGATCACGCCAGCTGAGGGACTTGGCTCGCGTCCCGCCGCTAAGGCTTGCAGCAACAGCTCAAAAAATTTGATCCCGCTCCAATACCCCGCCGTCGCTGCCGACCGCCGGAATAACGGTGCACTGTCGTATACGGCGGCATCTCGCGCGGGACATCTGCCGCCAGCGTTGAGCAACCGGTCCGCACCATAAGAGCAACATTGACAACATTGCGTGTTTCAGTCTTCGGTAGCCGACCCAACCGGTTGCGCTGCGGTAACCGTGGCTCGATCATCGCCCACTCGGCATCCGCTGGGGTCGCGAATAGCCCGCCTTGCTTATACTTCGGGCGAGTGATTTTGGTCCACATGTTGTGCCTCATTGATTGCTAGACACAACCATTGAATCACAACATACTGAAATCACTAAACTCTTTTTTCGGTCAGACACTAAGTGGATAGTTCGTTTGGGTGCAGACGAGCGGAGCGTGCCCCCATCCTTTTACCTGACTTCGTGCTTTCCTCGCTCTCTGCTGCACATTTGGTTTGTAAAGCGGCAATGGTACTCTCCAGTGACGCAATTTTTTGTCCGTGTCAGCGAAGTGGTGTTAACATAGTTGGTAACCGCACAGAAAGCGGCAAAGTCCGGCGGCAATTGCCGTTCCCGCGACGAGAATTTTTAGTCTTTTATCCATTACAAAAGTTCTTCTTCGAGACGCGCGCGTAACTCCTAGATCATCGAGTTTATCTTTTGTATTTGCTCGGACTTTTGGCTTTCTCTAATTCATTGAGGCGGGGATATACCCAACACAGATAATTCCAAACGCGGATTCCTCTTTTGTACGAGCGATGATGTGTTGCTCGAGGAGAAGCTTGAAAATAAAGGCAGACAATGATAGAAAGGATGCCACATCATCTCGCTGTCTATGGCGTCCTTCTTAACCAAGAAACGACATCATCAAAGAAATCAGTATATCTTCTACCTCTGCCCCAGGATTTTGCCCTCTAGATGCGAGAGGCAAGCAGTAGCCGAGCAATTTTGCAGCTTTGCCAAAAATGGCTCTGAATCAATTTGTCCATTAGTTTTAGGACACTCGGCTTGCAAAGAGCCGACTTGATGGCAAGGGTATTTGCTGATCTGCAGCTTTCGCGTGGCGTTTCAATGCTGGGATCACTCCGCCCGGTACGCCACGCCTCCGACCGATTAGTGCCGCGAGGATCATAGTCCGCCGGTGATGAGCGTCTGCGGATTGTAAGAAATTGTGCATAGGGTGTGGTTGTGGCGGGAGAAGATAGTCCCTTGGTCAGTAACAATAGAACCGGGTTGCGGTCGTGTGTTGCTCCAATCGCGTTCCCACGGCTTACAATCCGCCGCACCATTCTTGCAAGGGGGCGCAGGCGTTTTCACTCACGGCACCAGCGGGCGGATCTGCGGTAGCAAGAGGATGTAGTTAGAACGAGCAAGGCAAACAGGCGGCGCAAATTCATGATCATCATAGGCTAACCCCGGTTCTACATATGGTGTTTCCGGCGCGTTCAGGGTGCGCTGTCAACGCCACGCATAACGCGCGCATTATGACAACGCCGCTGCAAGGCCTATCGAAGTCGTCAGCGATGAGGCAGAGAACCGGCGCGGGCCGCTATGTAATCTATAAAGTGAAATTTTCAGCGTGGGCGCTTGCGATTATTTGTGGTTGGTCACACCGTGAACCGCTAAGCGCGCTCCGGCGGGAGACTGCCGCACCGGCATTCGTCGATTAGAGCGGTTTTCGACCGAGTCGACGCACTCGGCACGCATCACCCCCACCCCGACCCGCCCCCATCGAGGGGCGGGAGTACAAATAGGAGTGCTGATACAGGCCCTCCCCCTTCAAAGGGGCCCTCAAGGGGGCGGAGATAGCGATGAGCGATCTGATTTACCAAGCCGCGCGCGGGCGGGGGCGGCCGTTGAAAGGCCGATCGGGCAACCCCGGCGGCCGGCGAGAGGTTCGCGCAACAAGGCCACCCTTGCCGCCGCGGCACTGCTGGCGGCGGGACGGTCCGAGGGCGTTGACGCGCAGAAGGCCGTCGAGATGGCGCTTGACGGCGATCCGTGGACCTTCAGTCCACGGGCGTGACCCGTAAGGCGCGATGCGGCTCTGCATGGAACGCGTGCTGCCGCCGCCGCGAGGCGTACCGTCAAATTCAGTCTGCCGCCGATCAAGGGAGCCCGCCCGCACCGGGAAGGATTGCGGGCCGTCGCCGCAGGATGTTTCTCTGGCGATGGACGCGGTCACTTCCGCACTCGCCCGGGGCGAGATCACGCCGGGGCGAGGCGGAGACGATCGCGGGGGTGGTCGACACCTTTGTGCGGGCGATCGACACAACCAAGAAGGATGGCTCTCGTTTCAATCTGCTGCAGATTTTGCGGGCGGAGCGATGACGATGACGAAAATTCCGAGGATGATTCCGATGGCGGAGATTATGAAGAAGCTGGCGAATATGAAGAAACCGATGAATATGAAGAAACCATTGATTGCCAATCGTAGTGGTGCGAACTTAACGCTTGGTACCCGACCTTTCATCATGCCCGCGAGGGGAGACTGTCAGCAAATCCTGCGGACAGTAAAATTCGTTCGTGCCGCGACGCGACGAGGGCATCCACGGGCTCCGGCGTGCGCCGGAATGCCACGGGCGTGAAGATGGCCGGGTCGAGCCGGTCGACGGGAACGAGGAACGGCGTGGCTACTTGTCGTTCGGGACCGAGAGCAGCAAGCAGGGATAGGGGTCGAGGATTATTAATATTTCAACCAAGACGGGAGGTTTTGCTGCAGATTTGCTGCAGGTGCAGCCATCGGCAACAATCGGTTCAATTCGATGATTGCAGGCTCGAGGACACCAACAGGACCGCTCGGATGACGCCCGGTCGGGCTTGACAGTCCGGCGGATCGCGGCATAGCGTTCGAGCAAACCAAACGAGCGTTTGGTTTGCGAGATTTCGCCACTGACCCGAAAGGAGCTGGGTTATGGGTCGCGTTTACAACGTCATCGATGCCGACGGGCACATCCTCGAGCCGCTCGATCTCTGGGACAAATACATCGATCCCAAGTTCCGCGACCGGGCGCCGCGGATCGTCAAGCGAAGAGAACGGCAAGGAGCGGCTCGTCATCGAGGAGCACGCGGTCGGCGACGGCCAGCGCGGCATCGGGCGGATCGGCGCGGTCGGGGCGCGGCAGGGCATCGTCGACGACACGATGGAGTACAAGGACGGCAAGCCGGGCGGGTTCGATCCGCACAAGCGCATCCCCGACATGGATGCCGACGGCATCGACGCCGCCTTCCTCTATCCGAGCCTCGGCCTGTTCTCCGGCGCGATCCACGACCCGGAGCTCGCCGCCGCGACCTGCCGCGCCTACAACCGCTGGCTCGCCGATTACTGCAAGCCCTATCCCGATCGCCTGTTCGGCGTCGCGATGCTGCCGCTGCAGTCGGTCGACCTCGCGATCGCCGAGATGCGCTTTGCCAAGAAGGAACTGGGCTTCCGCGGCGGCTTCATCCGGCCGAACCCGTACAACAACAAGATGATCCACCACCCGGATTACGAGCCGTTCTGGGCCGCGGCGGAGGATCTCGATTTCTCGATCGGCTTCCACGAGGGCGCCTCGAGCGGCATGCCGACGGTCGGCGTCGACCGCTTCGAGGGCCGCGGCGCGCGCCACATCATCTCGCACACGATGGAGATGATGCTGGCCTGCCTGAGCGGTGATCTGGGGCGGGGTGTGCGAGCAGCATCCGAAGATCCGCATCGCCTTCCTCGAATCGGGCGGCGGCTGGATCGCGCCCGTGGCTCGACCGGATGGACCGGCATTTCGACGATCAGGGCTTCAACGATTCCGGTCTGACGACGCGGCCGAGCGAGCTCTTCCAGCGCAATTGCTGGATCTCGTTCGAGCCGGTCGAGGGCAGCATCAAGGCGCTGGCCGACTATATCGGCCCGCACAAGATCCTGTGGGCGACCGACTACCCGCACCCCGACGGCTTCTTCCCCGGCGCCCCGAAGATGATCATGGATCGCATGGAAGGGCTGTCGGCGGAGACCAAGCACCAGGTCATGGCCGGCGGTGCCATGGGGTTGTACGGGCTGAACTGACGACAGCCACTAGTGGCTGTCGTCACCCCCGCGCAAGCGGGTCCAGGGCTGGCGCTGAGACCTCGGCCCTGGGTTCCCGCTTTCGCGGGAATGACGGATCAGGAGGAGGGAGGATTATGGCTACCGTGGTTCAAGACGACATGTTCACCCCGGACGTCATCGCCGATCCCTATACCTATTACGGTCGGCTGCGCGACGAGGATCCGGTCCACTGGAACGAGACCTACGCGTTATGGGTCATCACCCGGCATGACGATGTGGTCTGGATGACCCGGCATCACGAGCTGTTCTCGTCCGCCGTCTTCAAGAACGACCCCAGGCCCGCCTATCCGGCGATCGACGAGTCGGATCTCGGCCTCTACGAGTATGTCAGGAATTACCAGGCCGACCAGTTCATCCAGCACGACCGCCCCGAGCATCTGGAGATGCGCAAGATCGTGCATGGCTACTTCACGCCCAAAGTCGATGGAAGCGTGGCGGCCGTTTGTCGTCAGAACGCCGTCAAGGAGCTGCTCGACGCGGCCGAGGAAAAGGGCGCATGGACGTCATGCGGGATCTGGCGACCCCGCTGCCGGTGCTGGTGATCGCCCAGATGATGGGCGTGCCCGCCGAGGATCGGCCCTATGTCCGAGAGCTCGCCGAGAAGCTGCTGTACATCGGCCGCGGCGAGCACGACCGCATGCCGACCGCTGACCGAGGGCATGCAGGGGATGATCGAATACGTCTCGCCGCTGGTCGACGAGCGCATCGTCAGACCCGGGCGACGATTTCATCTCGGTGCTGGCGAGCGGCGAGAAGAAGGGCGTCTTCACCCGGCATCAGGTGCTGGTCAACACCTCGCTGCTTGCTGCTGGCCGGCCACGAGACGACGATCAACCTGCTGTGCAACGGCACCCTGGCGTTCATCCAGCATCCCGACCAATGGGCGCTGCTACAAGCAGGACCCGGTCGGCCGGGCCAAGCGGGCGACCGAGGAGTGCCTGCGCTACGACGCGCCGGTCAAGTCGATCCAGCGGCTCGCCTCGCAGGATGTCGAGATGCGCGGCAAGGTGCTGCGCAAGGACGATCGCATCCGCTGGTTCATCTCCTCCGCCAATCGCGATCCCGAGGTGTTCGCCGAACCCGGAGACGTTCGACATCACCCGGCAGCCGAACCCGCACGTGGCCTTCGGCATCGGGCGTTCACCACTGCCTCGGGGCGACCTTGGCGCGGGTCGAGGGCCAGGAGGTCTTCAAGGCCCTGGCCGAGCGCTTCCCGGCTTCTGGCAGGTCGACGACGGACGGAGCTCGAGTATCAGCCCAGCATCACCTTCCGGTCGCTGAAATCGCTGCCGGTCAGCCTGGCAATAGGGGGCGTCGATGGCTCGCAAGCTGCGCGTCTGGGTAGACCACGACGTCTGCGTCGGGAATGCCATGTGCGAGACGATCGCCCCGAAGGTGTTTCGCCTCAACGACAACCGCCAGTCGGAAGCCGTCGATCCCGCGGGCGACACGGTCGAGAAGATCCTGGAGGCGGCCGAGAACTGCCCGGTCAGCGCGATCTTCGTCGAGGATGCGGAGACCGGGGAACAATTGTTCCCGTAGATGCAGGCGCTCACCTCGCTCGGGAGGCCCGCGCGGTCGCCGGGTGGGTGAGGGCAGACGGCTAACCACCGGGGAGCGGCCGCCGTCGACGTTGATCGCGCAGCCGGTGACATAGGAGGCGGCGTCGGAGGCGAGGAAGCACGCGATGTTGGCGAATTCCTCGGCCCGGCCCATGCGGCCCAGCGGCACCGGCCGCCCGGCCTGCGCGATGAAGTCCTCGAGCGAGACGTTGGCGCCCTCGCGGCGATGGCGGCGGACGATCTGGTCGCTGACGATGACGCCGACATGCAGCGAGTTGACCAGGATGTTGTAGGGCGCGCCCTCGCCCGAGAGCACCTTGGAGAACGCCATCTGGGCCGCGCCGGCTGACCGAGGTCGGCGCGCTGTCCGGCCCCGGCGCCTTGGCGCCGATGTTCAGCACATTGATGATCCGGCCCCAGCGCCGCTCTTTCATCTGCGGGAAGACGAGCCGGCGCGAGGCGGATCTGGGCGAAGAGCTTGAGGTCGAGATCGCTTTGCCACATCTCGTCGGTCAATTCCACCGAGGGACCGCGGGTCGATTGGCCCGGCATTGTTGACGAGGATGTCGATCTTGCCGAGTTCGGACATCACCGCGTCATAGGCGCGGCGGATATCGGCGGCCTTGGAGACGTCGGCGCTGACCGTCGCGACCTTGCCCTTGGCGCCCGCCTGGATCCTGCTGCTTGGCCTCGGCGAGGGTCTCGGGGCTGCGCGCGAGGATCGCCACATCGGCACCCGACGACGGCAGAATTTCTCCGCCATCGCCAGGCCGAGCCCTTGCTGCCGCCGGTGATCACCGCACTCTTCCGTCGAGTCTGATGTCCATATCGGGCCTCCTTCCCCAAGGTTGTGACCGTCATCTTTTCTCGCGCCGCTACCTCCGACCGCAATGTATAAACGAGCAAGACCGGAGGAAAGCCAAATGAAGCGTCGTTCGTTCATGACCGCAGGCGGGGTCGGGGCTGGCCGCCACCGCGATGCGCCGCTCCTGCAATCGCCCAGTCGCCAGCCCGAGATCAAATGGCGGCTTGCGGCGAGCTGGCCGAAGAGCCTGGACACGCTCTTACGGTGGCGCCGAATACCTTGCCAAGCGCGTCGCCGAGGCCACCGACAACAAGTTCCAGATCCGCGTCTTCGCCGCGGGCGAGATCGTTCCCGGCCTTTCAGGTGCTCGACGCGGTGCAGAACAACACCGTCGAGATGGGCCACACCGCCAGCTATTACTTCGTCGGCAAGGACCCGACCTTCGCCTTCGACTGCACGATCCCGTTCGGCATGAACGCGCGGCAGATGAACGCCTGGATGACCCATGGCGGCGGGCTGCAATTGCTGCGCGACTTCTTCAAGGACTACAACGTCTACAATATCCCGGCCGGCAACACCGGCGCGCAGATGGGCGGCTGGTTCCGCAAGGAGATCAAGACCGTCGCCGACCTGCAAGGGCCTCAAATTCCGCATCGGCGGTCTGGGCGGCGCGGTGCTGGCCAAGCTCGGCGTCGTGCCGCAGCAGATCGCCGGCGGCGACATCTATCCCGCGCTGGAAAAGGGCACGATCGACGCGGCGGAATGGGTCGGTCCCTACGACGACGAGAAGCTCGGCTTCTACAAGGTCGCCAAATATTACTATTACCCGGGCTGGTGGGAGGGCCAGACGCAGGCCTCGGTTTACGTCAATATCGGCCAATGGGAAGGAGCTGCCGAAGAGCTACCAGGCGATCGCTGACGGCAGCCTGCGCCGAGGCCTACACCTGGATGCTGGCGAAATACGACACCGACAATGTCGCGGCGCTGCGCCGGCTGGTCGCCAACGGTGCCGAAGCTGCGGCCGTTCTCGCGCGAGATTCTCGATGCCTGCTACAAGGCAGCGCAGGAGCTCTATGCCGAGAACGCAGCGAAGAACCCAAAGTGGAAGACGATTTACGAGCCTTGGAAGAAATTCCTCGACGACGAGCACCTGTGGTTCCGCGTCACCGAGCAGCAGTTCGACAATTACATGCTGTCGAAGACACGGCCAACCGCCTAGGATTCAGCCGAGATTGGTCCGAGATGGCCGATGCGCGAAGCGAGCTCGCTCCGAGGAAGAGATGCGTACATTGCTTCGTGCGAGCGAAGCCATCGATTGGATCAACGCCCAGTTCGGAAAAGTCGCAAACCTTTTGGTTCTGGTCGACGTGCTTTCGTCAGCGCGGGCAATGCCATGTCGCGCTATGCATTCAGCCTCAGTTCGAACGGGTTCCTCGAAATTCAATGGTACATGTTCGCCGTGATGGTGATGGCTCGGTGCCGCCTACACGTTGCGGAGAAACGAGCATGTCCGGGTGGAGATCTTTTACCTCTATCTCTCCGAGCGTGGCCAACTCTGGCTCGATTTGATCGGCGCCGATGCTGTTTCTGCTGCCGACCTGCATTCTGATGGTGTGGTTGTCATGGCCGTTCTTCTATGCAATCGCTATGCAGGTCGATGAGTGGTCGAGCAACGCCGGCGGCCTGCTGCGCTGGCCGATCAAATTTGCGATACCTGCCGGCTTCACCCTGCTGGCGCTGCAGGGGATCTCCGAGATCATCAAGCGCATCGCAGCACTGCAAGGCTGGGTCGTCATCGACGCCAAATACGAGAGGCCGATGCAATGATCCCGCGTGGAGGCGATGCCGCCGCTGATGTTCGGCGGCCTCGTGCTGTTCATGCTGATCGGCTACCCGGTGTCGTTCTCGCTCGCCGCTCTCGGCTTCTTGTTCGGCTTCATTGCGATCGAGCAAGGGTTTTTCGGACTCGAACTATCTGCAGGCAATACCGGGACGGGTGTTCGGCAACGTTCTGTCGAACGACCTGCTGCTGGCGATACCGTTCTTCACGTTTATGGGCGCGGTGCTCGAGCGGTGCGGTCTCGCCGAAGACATGCTCGACTCGATGGGCCAGCTCTTCGGCCCGATGCGCGGCGGCCTCGGGCTACTCGGTGATCATCGTCGGCTTCATCCTCGGCGCCATCACCGGCACGGTGGCCGGCCAGGTGATCGCGATGGCGCTGATCTCGCTGCCGGTGATGATGCGCTACGGCTACAACATGCGCTACGCGACCGGCGTGCTTGGCCGCCTCGGGAACCATCACGCAGCTGGTGCCGCCCTCGCTGGTGCTGATCGTGCTGGCCGACCAGCTCGGCAAGTCGGTCGGCGACATGTATCTCGGCGCGTGGGGCCCGTCGGTCCTGCAGATCGCGCATCTTCGCGCTCTATACCTTTGCACTCACGCGTCGTCAAGCCGTCTTGGGTCCCGGCGGCGCCTCGCGAACATACGCACCGAAACCGGCTGGGCATTATGGAAGAAATGCCTGCTCGGCATCATTCCGTCGGCGGTGCTGATCTTCGTCGTTCTCGGGACGATGATGCTCGGCCTTGCGACGCCGACCGAGGCGGGCGCGATGGGTGCTATCGGCGCGATCGTCCTTGCCGTGACGCATCACCGCGAACTGAGCCGTTACGGCCGGCGCGTTTTCGCTGCTTGGCCTCGTCGCCGGCTGCGATCGGCACTGCTGCTCGGTGTGATGGATGCCGTCCCGCTGCTGTTCAAAGCTGGCCTTCGCGGTCACGTATTTCGCGGTGGCTTGGCTCTGCCTCGAGGCCGCGCGCATCGCCGATCTGCGCCGGCTGATCAAGCAAGGCTACGAGACCACCATGCGGATAACCGCGATGGTGATTTTCATCCTGATCGGATCGACCTGCTTCTCCGTCGTCTTTTCGGCGTCGACGGCAACAGATGGCTCGAAAACATGCTGTTGTCCTGCCGGGCGGGGTGTGGGGGTTCCTGGCATTTATCAACCTTTTCATTTTCTTTCTGGCATTCTTTCTCGATTTCTTCGAGATACGCGTTCATCATTCTGCCGATGATCGCAGCGGCCGCGCAGAAGATGCTGACACCGGTTGTCGGTCCCGAGGCGGCGCTGATCTGGTTCGGCGTCATGCTCTGCGTCAACATGCAGACCTCCTTCATGCACCCGCCGCTTCGGCTTTGCGCTGTTCTATCTGCGCGGCGTCGCGCCAAAGGAGAGTGAAGAGCTTCCGATATCTATTGGGGGCGCTGCCCTGGGTCGGGCCTGCAGCTGATCGTGGTCGCGCTGGTAATCGCGTTCCCGGTACTGGTGACGGGACTGCTCGACGCGCCTTCGAAGATCGATCCGAGCAAGGTGAGGATCGACATCCAGACGCCGGACGCGCCGGCTTCGGGGAGATCCCATTGATCAAGATCGGCCCGGCTGGCGAAAAGTGAGCGGTCAACTCCTCGACGTCGATCCGATCGGAAGATCCGCGGCCTTCTTGACGAATTCGAGCGGGCCGGAGAAGTCGAACGCATTGTAGACCGCGTTCAGGTGATTGAAGTGCGGCGCCTGCGCGAACTGGACGAAGGTCAGCCGATGCCCGGCATAGTCTGAGTTCAGCAGGTCGCGGGCGAAGGCCAGGAGCTTGCGGCGGTCCTCGGCCAGCCAGTTGTCGTTGAGGGTGTAGAATTTCTCCAGCCACTGGCCTGGCCCGGAGGCGGCAAAGGAAGCGGCGCTTGGGGTTACGCAAATCTGGCCGCCGCACAGCTCGCGCGCGATGTGCATCATCTGCGGCAAGTTCGCGCAGGCATGGACGCGGCCGGCATAGAGCAGCGACTGGTGCGGCATCATCAGGCCGCCCGGGCTCCTCTGCGCCTCGGCGATCGATGCAATCAGGTGGGCGTTGATGCCCTCGCGGTAGCAGACGAGATCGGCGAGCTTCTCGCGCACCGCCGGCAGTTTATCGAGACCGGTCTGCCGCGCGTTCCACAATGCCGCGCCGATCATCATATCGGCGATGTAGAGAATGCGCAGCACGTAAGGGAAGGCCGAATAGCGGTGCAGGGTGCCGCGGATATACGGAGGCGGCGCGCGTGTGGCGGTAGAAGAACACGTCCTCCCACGGCACCAGCACATCGTCGAGGACGACGAGCGTGTCGACTTCGTCGAACCGGTTGGCGAGCGGATAATCGGCGGCACTCGCGCGGCCGGCAAAGCCTGAGCGGCAGAGATGCTTGACGCCCGTGCGCCCCCATTCTGAGGATGCAGCCGACGGCGTAGTCCGACAATTGCTCGTCGGTCCAAGGCGCCGAGCGTCGGGCTTCAGAAACGCCTGGTCCGCGTAGCAGGCGGCGGTCTCGTATTTGGCGCCGCGCACGTATGATCCCGGCATCCGTCTCCTTGGCGACATGCACCATCATGTCCGGGTCCTGATCCTGCGGGCGCTTCGAGCGGTCGCCCTTGGGATCGGTGTTCGCCGAGACGTGGAAGATGTCCTGCTGCGATCACGCGACGGATGTGGCGGTCGATATTGTCGCCAAACCGCGGGTCGATCTCGTTCAGCACGTCGCGGCCGTCGTAGAGCGACCACATCTCGCCGACCGTCTCGTCGCCGACCCGGGTCAGGATGCCGCGGATGTCATTCAGATAAGCATCGACGCGCGCCATTTTCCTGCCAATGCGCCTTTTCGGTCGGCGGCCGCAGCAAGATCGAGAAGCGCTCGCCACCCTCGTCGTAGCTCATCGATGCCGGCCCAAGCCGCCTCGTGCGCCCATGTCGTACATCCGGGCCTTGTGGTCGACGACCGGTTTGAAGGCGGGGTGGATCGTCACGTCCTTCACGCGCTCACCGTCGATCCAGACCTCGCGGCCGTCGCGCAGGCCGGCGCGATACTCGTCTCCGGTTCGGATCATGCCTACCTCTCGCCGTTCTCTCGACGGATATGGTAGCGGGGCTGACCGCCCGGTAAAACGCCTGCAAATGCGCGCCGCCACCGAGGCCGTGACGAATGATCCTGACGCCGGTGCCAGCCTGCTGCGCTCCGATGCAACGCTGGACCGCTTCATGGCCCGCCTCTCCGACCGCTTCTCCCGCGCGGTGTTTCACGGCGAATTCGCGCGACCTCGCCGCAACGCGCCGCCGGAGCCGAGGCTGAGCAGCATCGCCTCGCGGCGCTCTCGATCGCCCGCGCCTTCGGTCTGGCGATCCACCCCGAGGGGATGCCGTGTAAGTTCAATTGGGACGGCGTGGCGCTGCTCGGTGCGACCGAGGCTTATGTCATACTGCACGAAGTCGCCCATTTCGTGCTGGCTCCGCCTGAAAGGCGCGGTCTCGTGGAGTTCGGCTCGGGCCGGGTCCGGACACGCTCGATCGGGTTGCGGCCGAGCGCGCCGCCACGCTGCCGCCGCTGGAGCGCGAAGCCGACGAAGCGGCGGCCTCGCTGCTCGGGATCATCTGGGAGGCGGCTCTCGGCCAGCCGGCGCTCGCCTCTTTCCTTGATCCAGGAACTGGCTGGAAGGCCTCGACCGCTCCGCTCCCGAGCATTTCGCGGCGGTGCTCGAAACATTGCGCCGCCGAGGAATGCTCAGCGCGGACGGAATGCCCTGTTGCTTCCATAGCTCCCAAGCGCGGCTGAGAACCAGATTGTTGGTCGCGGTGGCGTTGGCCGCCTCCTCCGCATTGAGAAAGGCGACATCGCCCTCGGCCGAGCCGGAGTGCCTCGGCTTGAGCTTGGCGTTGATCTCGGTGTAGATGGCGCGGAAGACGACCTGTTCGATCGATCGGCCGACCGACGACACGTGCCATGGCCGCGCATCAGCACGACTGCCGACCCGCCGAGCTTGCGCGCGACCGCCGCGCCGCAGCGCCGGGTCGCGGATCAGCATGTCGGTCGCAGGGCCGCCGGCCTCGCGGATCTCGAAGATCGGGACGCCGGCGCCCAGGAACGAGCTCATGTGGTAGATCGGCCGCAACGGCACATCGGTGACGCCGAACGGAATGATCGACGGCGAATGGCTGTGTGCACGACCGCCCTGACGTCGGGATGGGCCTTGTAGATTTCGCTGTGGATGAAGCGCTCGACATAGACGCGCGCGACCGCGTGGCTCGATCGCATTGCCGTCGAGATCGAACTCAGGATGTCGTCGGCGATGACCAGGCCCGGCGCCATGCTGCGCGCGAGCAGAAAACGCGCCGGGCCCGTGTCATGCCGCACGCTGACATGGCCGAAGCCGTCGACCACGCCCTGGTCTGAGAGGATGCGGTTGGCGGCGACGAGATCGTCGATGAGATCCGGATGCGGCGTCGCCTTTGTTCTCCGAAGCCGCTGCTTCGGCCACTTCCAGCGCCGCTGCGGCGCCGGCGAGCAGAAACGCGCCCAGCAGGGGAGACCGATTTTGCGCATGCGTCCTCCTGTTCCGATTTCGGCTCACTGTCCTCCGACCGGGGCGCTTGCGGGCAAGATTGACACTCGCGGACGCTCGGAGATTTGATCCGCGGCGGACGCCGTAGCAACGGAGGAGGCGATGGAAAGACGCACACTCGGCTCGGACCGGGCTCGATGTTTCGCTCCTCGGGTTCGGATGCGGTGCCGTCGGCGGGCTGATGGTGCGCGGCAATCCCTCCGACCAGGAGCGAGCGGTCGCACGGGCGCTCGAGCTCGGCGATCAACTATTTCGACACCGCGGCGATGTATGGGAATGGCGAGATCCGAGCGCAATCTCGGACGCGTCATGAAGAGCTTGAAACCCGACATCCGTGGTCGGCACCAAGGTGCGCGTTCCGGACGGCGAACGGAGCCGAGCCGGCACGGCGATCGCGGCCTCGCTGGAGGCGAAGCCTGCAGCGCCTGCAGCTCGACCGCGTCGACCTCTTCCAGCTGCACAATCACATCACCCGCGGATGGCAGCGACAGCGGCTTGACCCCCGAGACCGTGCTCGGTGAGATCGTGCCGGCACTTCGAGCGATTGCGCCAGCAGGGCAAGATCCGCTTCTTCGGCATCACGGCGGTCGGCGACACCGCCAGCGCTTCACCAGGTCGTCGATGCGCGCGCCTTCGACACCGCACAGAGTCAGCTACAATCTGCTCAATCCAAGCGCCGGCGCCGCGGTTCCGCCGGGCTATCCCGGCGCATGACTACGGCAATCTGCTGGGCGCACACGAAGGCCGCCGAGATGGGCGTCATCAACATCCGGGTGCTCGCCGCCGGTGCCTTGAGCGGGACCGAAGACCGCCACCCGCTCGGCTCGCCGAGCGTCGAGCCGATCGGTTCCGGCGGCAGCTACCGCACCGATGTCGAGCGCGCGCGCCGGCTCGAGCCGCTGATCGCGCGAGGGCCATGCCGAGAGCCTGATCGAGGCGGCACTGCGGTTCGCGATTGCCAACGACGCCGTATCGACCGTGCTGGTCGGCTATTCGACGCTCGACCATCTCGAAAGATGCCGCGCGCTCGATCAACAAGGGTCCGCTGTCGCGCGCCGCCCTCGATCGGCTTGCAGAGTTGCAGCGCGCCTTTGTCTGGCGAGCCGCGCTGATCAAAGTGGGAACAGCCTGACGGCGCGACGTGCGTATCCGCTACCGCTATCGGGAGAGCGAAAAGCTTTTCGATCAGCCGTGCCGAATCGGTCGTTCTCGGGCGGCCGCGGCACGGTGTCCACGTCGATATCGATTTGACCCCGGATCTTCGGGTATCGCGGCCGCATGCGCGGATCTCGGTCGCTGACGGGCACTATTGGATCGAGGATCTCGGCAGCGCCAACGGCACCGAACTCGACGGGAGCAGATCAAGGGCAAAGGCCAGGCAGCGGCTCGAGCCCGGCCAGACGATCCGCGTCAGCGACACCACGGTCGACGGTGGAGATCCCGGTCACCCAGGCCGGTCTCGGACGGCAGCCTCGACTTCGATGACAGGACCATCGTCACGGCTCCGAGACGCGCGTCTCGATATCGGTGCCATGATCGACGCCGCGTGCACCTGTGTTTCGAGCCCGGCCAGTCCGTCGATCCGGCTCGGGCCGAGGCATCTCGGCTCTTCTCTACGAGCTGCCGCTGCAGTTCGCCGAGGCGAACCGAGCTCGATACCCTGTTTCCAAACGATCATCGAGCGGCTCGTGACGATCATTCCGGCCGCCAGCCGCGGCGCTCTGCTGCTGGAAGATGCAGGCAGAGCCGGGAGCTGTTGCTGAAGGCACATATGCCGGCGGGGCGCCCTTCGGTCAGCATGACCCTGGCCGTCGCAGGCGATGGCGACACGCCAGGGATTTATCTGGCACGAGAGCACGGATCCCAGTCAAAGCCAGGTTCTTAACCGCATCAGGGCCGGCATGTACGTGCCGCTGATGTGGAGGGGCGGGCTCTGGGGGCGGCATGCGTTGACAACAGTGAAGGCGGGACGCTCTTTACACCCGACGATTTGCGCTTGATGCTCGCGGTTGCGCACTACGCCGCCATGGCCGCGACACAGACCAAACTGCAGAACGACCTTCGCCGCAACGCCGGCCCTGCTCAGCAGGCTGCTCGACGAACTTCTCGCCCAAAATCCGCGACAAGCTGTTGTCGAGGGCTGCTCACGGCCGACTGCGTCCGGGCGGCGAAAAGTCCGAAGTGGTAATTCTCGGATCGGATATCCGCGGCTTCACGCTATTGACTGCGGGCATGGACACCGACGATGTGGTGGACATGCTGAACGACTATTTTGCCGCACTGGTCGATGCCATTTTCGAACACGACGGCACGGTCGACAAGATCAACGGAGACGCCATCCTCGCGGTCTTTGGCAGCCCCGAGCCGGACGCTTTGCGGCATGAGAAGGCCGTCGCGCGCGGCATTGGCGATGCAATCGGTGATGACCGAAGTCAGCGAACGGCGCAAGCGTCGCAGCCAAGTCACCTGCACGATCGGCATTGGCGTCCATTGCGGAGAGGTGCTGCACGGGTTCATCGGCTCCAATGACCGCATGGAGCTGACGATCATCGGCGAAGCCGCCAACTGGACGGCTCGGTACTGTGCCGGTGCGAAGAGCGGCGAGATCCTGATCAGCCCTGCCTTGCACCAGCGACTGTGGCGCTATGTTGACGCCGAATTGACCAGGATCGAGACGAAACACGAGGGAATGCTCAGCGCCTACCGGCTCATGAGGATCACCGGTACGGCGGCGTGAAGCCGTGCTGCGCATGGGCGGCCGGGCACCGGGTCACGCCTGGCAGGCGACGACGACCACGCTGACATTGTCTTGGGCGCCGCGCGACAGCGCGCTCTCCATTAGTCGATCGGCGACTCTTTCCACTGGATCATCGTCCAAAATGGCGGCGATCTCGCGATCGGCGAGCGCGCGACACAGTCCATCGGAGCAGAGCAGCAGAATGTCGCCGGAGGCGAGCGGGTTCCACCTTTCTTCGAGCGCCAGCCGGTCGGCCGCCCCAAGCAGGTTGGTGACGACATGGTGCCAGCGGATGGTCGGCCGCGGCTTCAGGTCGGATTTCTCCGCGGTCGACAAGGCTCTGAACGTAGCTGTGGTCTCGGCTCACCTGCCGCAGCGCACCGGCCCGCAGCAGGTAGCAGCGGCTGTCGCCGGCCCACAGGCAGCAGCTGCGACCCTCGACAATCAGCAGAACGACGACAGTGCTGCAGATCATTGCCCGCGGCCCGATGTCGGCAGCTTTTTCCCGCAGCTCCTGGTTGACCCGGCTGGAGACGGGTTCTGACATCGTCGATCAGCTGGGCCGTCGATGGCGGCGGGGACACTTTGCCGAGCGCGGTGATTATGCACTCGCTCGCGTAATCGCCGCACTGATGGCCGCCGGCGCCATCGGCAACCGCCCACAGCCCGATCTCCGGCCGTTCGAGCACGGCGTCCTCGTTGCGTTGGCGCACCGCGCCTGGCATGCGTCCGCACCGCCGACTGGTAGCGGAGCTTGTGATTGATCGCAGTCATGGTCCCTCGGCGTACAGCGGCTCTATTTCTTGGCGTCCGATCCCTGCTCGATTTTCAGCCGGCAGCTGAAATATCCCAAAATTCGTGCTTGCCGCTGCACTTCGGCGAGGGCCGATCCGCCAATGCTTCCGGCGATCTGGCGCGCTTCGTCGAGCCGGGCGGTGAGGCTCGCCACAGCGCGCGCGGTCGACCCATCGAAACCGACTTGCAGAAACTTGTCCGGGGTGTATTCGGTCGCTCCGATTCGGAAGTCCCCCGGATTGAACGTGCATGCAGCAAACGGGTCAGGCGGCGGTGCGGCAGGCGGGGACGGCACTACGGCAACCGGTGAGGGAGAAGCTGCCTGAGGCTCCGGAGCTTCGCCCGGCTTTTTTCTCCACCAAGAATGGCGCGCGATGCTTCGCTGCGTAAGCGCTCTAGAAAGGCGGCTGAGATTTTCCCGCCGCTAACCAGATCCCCGCCGGCAAGCCGGACTGCGCTTGGAATTTGCCGACGGCCCTGAGGGTCTGCTGACCAGCAATTCCATCAATCGGTCCGGGATCGATTCCGAGCCGAGCCAGCATGAATTGGATTTCCCGAATGAGTGCTGCATTGACCTCGATGTCCCGGGCCTCCGCCGCGACGCTGGCAGCGTGGAAGGGAGCTGAGATGGACATGAGCATTGCCAGCGAGAACCGCAATGGTGCCGAGCAACCCCGCGACGAGATCGCGCCCCTCATCTACGCGCCCCCAACTCAGTTTCCTCCGTGGGCCCTGCAGAAACGCCTCTCGGTCGCGTTCATTCGGGATATGGGCCGCCAGTGCGCGATAGAATTTGTCCAGCGTTTCGTATTTTTCGAGCTCTCTCTTGACCAGGATTCTGGCGATCGGGCCAATGTAGCGAATGAGATCTGATCTCGATAGAGGCGATGTTCGCCGGCGTGGGCGAGGTGGCTGGCCGATCGCGCTTTCGCCGATCCTCGGTCGCCGGCTTTGACGGTGCCGCCGGGCGCAGCCCGCCGGCCGCGCTTCCCGCCGCTCGTCGCCTTCCTTTCGCCAGGAATTCGGCATGCTCCCGCGGGTTGTCGACATGCTTGCCCAGCAACTCGTAGAGGGCTGTAAGGTCATTGGTCTGCCGCGCCGCACGCCGCAAGGCGATCGCAGCCATCGGGCCGATGCACGTCGCCAGATCGCGCTCGATTTCGCGCAGCAGGTCGGGATGCCAAGTGGGTTCCGCCGGTGCGGTTTTCTCGACCGCGACGCGCGCCATCGCGTTGTCGGGGGTTGAGGTTGCAGCAGCGGCGGCAGTTCCGAGGAAGCCGGGAAAGCCTCGAGGATTGCCTTGGAAAACTCGGCGGCATCGGCGTAGCGCCGGGCGGGATCGAAAGCCAAAGCCTTGTTGATGACCTGCTTGAGCGAATCGGGAACACTCGGGTTCAATGTCGCGTATGTCCTCGGGGCCCACGGGTCTCCATCAGGGACATGATTTCGGTAATGCTCTTTCCGCGGAACGGCTTCACACCCGTCAGCATCTCGAAGAGGATGACCCCGGCCGCGAACAGGTCGGTGCGGGTATCGACTGGCGCGCCGGAAAACTGCTCGGGAGCCATATAGGCCGGCGTCCCGAGCAGATCGCCGACGATCGTGAATTCGGACGCGTCGATGCGGGCGATGCCAAAATCAGCTACCTTAACCTCGCCGCTGCTCAAGATCATGATGTTGGAGGGTTTGACGTCGCGGTGAATGATCCCGTTCTGATGGGCAAACCCAAGAGCGCTGAGCACCTGCGTAATAATTGCCACGCCGCGGCTGGGGTCGAGTGGGCCGGATGATCTTGAGAAAGGCATCGAGACTGCTTCCCTCGACATATTCCATGGCGAGGAACGGCATCCCATGATCCTCGCCAAAGTCGAGGATGGCGATGATATTGGGATGAAAACGCCGCCCCGCCGCTCTTGCCTCACGGCGGAAGCGCTGCAGCCATTGATCGGAGCCGCTACCCGTCGCCAGATCGGGTCGCACGACTTTTATTGCCACCATCCGGTCGATGACGGGATCGTAGGCGCGATAAACTTCGCCCATTGCGCCGGCGCCGAGCAATCCCTCGACGCGGTAACGGCCGATGCTGTGGATCGCCTTCACGGGCCGTCCCTCGCAGCTTCCTCAATTGGCCGTTATGCCATCCATGACAATCTCAAATGGAAAGACGCCGCACACCCCGCAAGTGAATCCATTGTTTCACCCGAATCTTCAGCCTTGCTCGTCCAGCATCTTCATCGCGTTCTGCAGGCTGCGCCGCATGCGGTTGAACGACATCGACAGTGATCCGATTTCGTCGTTGCTTTCGCGGATATATTCGGGTGTATCGACATTCCCCATGCTGACCCTGTCGGCCATCTCCGAAATCTCGACGACCGGCTTGACCACAACCGCGCGCAGCAGCAGATCGACGATGATGATGATGACGAGGAAAGTACCGGCCAAAGCCACCATAAACCAGAACAGAGCCTTGTAGGCCCGGCCGAGCGGTACGCCGAGTGGAATGGAAACGACTTGGGCGCCGACAATCTCGCCCTGCTTCCAGCCAAACCCGTTCTGCGACCCGTAGAGGGCCACCATCGTGGCCGGCGCGGCCTCCGGCGTGCTGTGGCAAGTCAAGCAGGCTGGGCTGCCGATCTTGATCGGGCGGGAGAGGACGAGATATTGGCCCCCGGGTGTCGCGGGTGATCACCGCTTCTTGCTTGGTGGCGTCGTCGCGAAAGCTATTGATGATGTCGGCTTCCCAATCCACGGCTCGATCGTTGAGATTGGTTGGATTTAATGTTGGCTCGCGGTAAGTGTATTCCGGTAATTTTTGTCGTACCAGCTTAAAATTACTTTGTGCAGCAAACGAAGGTATCGAATGCGGTAAAAATTGTACCTTCATTTGTTGCTCTAGAAGTGGCCTTATGCTTTCTGCAGTATAGGTGCGTATAGCTGATGCTTCCTCCATTATGATTCGTGCATTCTGAAGGCTGTCTTCCTGAGCATTCTTACTGAGGATCTGGTACGCGACAAATCCCGCCAATCCGAGACCCACCAGAAACGCACCGGACATTGCCAGATCTATTTTCCACCGGATTTTCATGAGCCTGCGCTTCTGCTGGTGCTTGCGATCTCGCCAGCTAACACGTGATCTTACGAGGCTGATGAATATTTGCAAGCACCGCGCGCCGAAACCCGATCCGTTCCGCACCACCTGCGGCTAGTGGCGGGCCGCCCGCGAATAATACTTCTGAATGGATAGAGATCTACGATCGAGGCTACTGGACCGCTTCGTCCGGGTAGACGCCCCAGACTTCGCCACGCTGGACCCAGCCGGTAATCTCAGCCGCTTCGATGCGGCACCAGGCACCGCGGCACTCGACCAGACGGGCGAAGACGCCAGGCTCGGCGCGGGCAATGACCTCGGAAGCCGGGTCGGGCTGCCGATGGAGTGCTCGGACGCCGCCTTTGACGACGACACCGCGCTTGCGGGACATCATGCGCTCGTGCACCCAGCCTTCGGTTCCCTGCCAGTCACGGATCATCCGCCAGTGTTCGAATTCTCGGACGATCTCGACCGGCATCTCCTTTCGGGTGAGCACCCACTGAATGGGGTAGGTCTCGCCGGGACCGACCCGCAGGTTCACGTGATCCGAGCGCAAGCTGACGAAACGTGGCAGCTTTGCGCCTGGCTCGCTTTCTGCTGCCGCAGCGGGCGGCACTACCGCAACGACAGCGACCGCCAGCGCTATGAATCCCGCGCGGCGGCGATCCGCGTGTCGCCTGGACATCCCGCCCCGCCCTTGCTAATCCAAGGGTCCTTTTCTCGAACATCGGCCGCCATGCGATCGTCACCCGCAAGCCCCCGGATCCGATCGAGACACGAATGATGGAGCTTTTCGCCTGCCGCCTCAACCGCGACGATAAATCGTTCGGCAAGTCCGCGTTGATCGTCGCGGGCGTAGGCCGAAGTTCTGTGCCCACAGTCGCCGGCCGATCGATGGCGAGGTGGCCGTCGATTCCGGCTGCAAGTGCTCGACGATCAAGCGCTCGACAATGTACGTGCCGTCGCATATGGGCTCGGCGACGATCGAGGGCCGAATCGCGATGGGCAGAAGGTGGTCATCAATGTCAAGATCTTTGCCGACGGGCACCGCCCGCCTGATCGGGTGATCGGCTCCATGCCGTGATCCATATGGAGTCGATGACGCTGCTATGGTCTCGCTCTCGGCCCATTCGCCGAGTTTGGCTTCATGCGCCGCGCGCTCGGTCGGTTGTCTGGTGCTGGCGCTGAGCTGCGGGCCGATCGGCACGATCCTGGTGATCCGCCGCATGAGCTTGATGGGCGATGCGCTGTCCCATGCGGTGCTCCCGGGCGCGGCCCTCGGCTTTATCATGGCTGGGCTGTCGTTGCCGGCGATGAGCCTCGGCGGGCTTGCGGCCGGCCTCGTCGTGGCGTTGTCGTCCGGGGTGGTGACCCGGCTGACGCCGTTGCGCGAGGATGCGAGCTTTGCCGCCTTCTATCTGATCTCGCTGGCGCTCGGCGTGCTGCTGGTGTCGACCCACGGCAGCAATGTCGATCTACTTCACCTGCTGTTCGGCTCGATCCTGGCGGTCGACAACACAGCGCTGATCCTGATCGGCGGCATCGCCACCTCGAGCCTGCTGTTGTTGGCCGTCATCTACCGACCGCTCGTCGTCGAGTGCTTCGATCCCGGCTTCTGCGCGCTGTCGGCGGTCGCGGCGGGCTTGTCCACACGTTGTTTCTGGCACTCGTCGTCTTGAACCTCGTCGCCGGGTTTCAAGCGCTCGGCACGTTGATGGCCGTGGGCTGATGATGCTGCCAGCCGCCGCTGCGCGCTTCTGGGTGCGGGAGCTGTGGTCGCTGAGTGCCACGAGTAGCGCGTTGGCGCTCGCCTCGGGCTTTCTCGGTCTACTCGTGTCCTATCACCTCGACCTGCCGTCGGGTCCGGCGATCGTCCTCGTCGCGGGGCTCGCCTACTTGGCCTCGGTTGCCCTCGGCCCGCGAGACAGCTTGCGTGCGCTCTGTGTTCGGCGCGCACACCTCGAAGCGTGAGCTGTCGCTAAGGAGCGAGATTGTGCCACAGCATCCTATGAACCCTGTCACCCGACGTGCCCGACACGATAGGATGCCGGTACCCTATACGTTTTGAACATCGTCAAGGGAGGTCGCTGATGGGTAAGCTCGATGGGAAGGTCGCGCTGGTCACCGGGTCGGGGCGCAATATCGGCCGTGCGACGGTGCTGAAGCTGGCCGGCGAAGGCGCGCACGTCGTCGTCAACGCCCGCAGCAACCAGGCCGAGGCCGACGCCGTCGCGCGCGAGGCCCGGGAGCTCGGGGTCAAGGCGCTCGCCGTTATCGCCGACGTCGCCAAGCAAGATCAGGTCGAGGCGATGGTGGCGCGGGCGCTGTCCGAGTTCGGGCGCATCGACATCCTGATCAACAACGCCGCGATCCGGCCGCACAAGCCGTTCACCGAGGTGACCGACGCGGGACTGGGAGGAGGTCAGGGGCGTCGTCCTCGACGGGGCGATGTACTGCACGCGGGCGGTTATCGATCCGATGGTCAAGAACCGCTATGGGCGCATCCTGTTCTTCACCGGCGAAGGCGCCTTCACCGGCGGCAGCGGACGCGCTCACGTCTCGGCGGCGAAGATGGGTCTGGTCGGGCTCGCGCGCGCGCTCGCCGTCGAATTCGCCGCGCACAACATCCGCGCCAACGTCGTCTCGCCCGGCAGCATCGATACCCGGCGAGACAATCCCGAATGGTATCGGGGCCATACGCCGAGCGCCGCCGGCATCCCGCTGGGCCGTCAGGGGCATGTCGACGAGATCGCCGCCACCTGCCTGTTCCTGGTCAGCGACGACGGCGGCTTCATCACCGGCCAGACCATCCACGTCAACGGCGGCACCGGGTTCTACTGATCCCCAGCCGGCGAGGACCGGATATGATGGGCCATCCATAAAATTGCCTAATTAGAATATTACATAATCACGCTGATCGCGGCGCCCGGTGCGGGCGGCGGGACGCCAGCCTGCGGTCCGCGCTGATTCGATCCCTGCAACCTCAAGAGGCGCCTTGCTGGCAGATCGGCTGCAGGTGTGGCGCGGGCTGTAATATATCGGGACAACCACAAGTCGCGAGCGATTCTGAACCATACGGGGATGATGCGATGAGTCAGGATCTGCTCGACGCCTCTCGCGGGTGGGGCGCTGCTCCCAGCCGGTTGCCTGTTCCTGCTCCCCTCTGTGGCACCCGGTTCTGGTGGCTGAACAGATCGGCACGCTGGCCTCTATCGCTCAGGGCCCATTCATCATGCAATGCGGGCTTGGCTACGGCGAGGCCCAGTTCGCCGCCATGGGCGCCAACATCAAGACGCGTCCTTCGGCTTTCGAGGAAGCGCTCGACATCGTGCGGCGCCTGCTGGCGGGCGAGACGGTGAGTTCCTCCCGGCGATTCACCGTGACGAGGGCGAGCATCGCGCTGCGACCCGCCGAACCCGTCGAAGTCTGGATCGGCGCCAGCCGCGCCGCCGGCTCTCGACCGAGCGGCAAGGATGGCGGACGGCTGGATCGCCGGCCCCGGCCTCACCCGCGAGGAGGCGCGCGCCCAGGCCGATTTCTACCGTGAGCGCTGCGCAGCCTACGGCAGGCGCCCGACCGCGATCGCGCTGCGACGCGACATTTACGTCGGCGAGATCATCGGCCGACGCTCAGGCGGTGCTGCAGCAGGCGCTGAGCAAGGGCTATCGCGGCATCCGGCCGAAGCGCTGATCGCGGGGTCGATCGACGAGGTGGCGGAGCAGTTCCATGCCTTCGGGGAACTTGGCTACACCGACGTAATCGTTCGCCATCTCACCAACGATCAGCCAAAGGTCCTCGGCTCTCTCGAGCGCCTGGAAGAGGTGCGTGCGGCGCTGAGCTAGCGATCTTTCGGGAGCAGGCGCGGCTCGGTCGCGCCGTCCGACTATTACTTTGAAAACTGGGGCGAGTGACCGGGATCGAACCGCGCGACATCCAGATCCACAATCTGGCGCTCTAACCAGCTGAGCTACACCCGCCGCCGGCGCTGGAGGTAGCGATTCGCGGGAGTGGCGTCAAGCTCGGGGCTTCCCGCGTTCCGGTGTCGCTCCCCACATCTCGCCGATGAGCGGTTTCTCGGGAGGGTTGGCGCCGGCACGCGCTCTCTGACGCCGCAGCAGATGGGCGAGGCCGATCGGCTGACGATCGCCGGCGGGCGTTCCCGGCATCGCGCTGATGGAGAATGCCGGCCGCGGCGTCGCCGACGCGATGTCGCGGCGCTGGCCGCGACGGCCGCTCGTCGGTGCTCTGCGGGCCGGGCAACAATGGCGGCGACGGTTTTGTCGCGGCGCGGATGCTGGCCGAGCGCGGCTGGCCGGTGCGGCTGGCGCTGCTCGGCGAGCGCGCGGCGCTGACGGGCGATGCCGCGGCAGCTGCCGCGGCCGCTGGCGGGGCGGTCGAGCCGCTGGCGCCGGCCAGCGCTCGACGAGCGCCGACGCTCGTCGTCGACGCGCATCGTTCGGCGCCAGGCTGCGCGCGCCCGGTCGAGGGCGATGGCGGCGCGACGGTCATCGACGGCGCTCGACGAGCGCCGGTTGCCGGTCGTCGCGATCGACGTCGCCGAGCGGGGTCGACGGCGCCAGCGGCGAGGTGCGCGGGCATCGCGCCGCAGGCGAGCGCTGACCGTCACGTTCTTTCGCAGGAAGCCTGGTCATCTGTTGCTGCCCGGGCGCGGCTCCGTTGCGGCGAGACGCGTGGTCGCGCCGATCGGCATTGCCGACTGCGCGTGCTCGACGATGTCGTCCCGGACACCGCCGCCAACCGACCCGCACTGGTGGCTGCGCCGAGTTTCCTCGGCCCGGCCTCGAGAGCCACAAATACACCCGCGGGCATGCGCTCGTCGCTCGGCGGCGCGATGATGACCGGCGCCGCGCGCCTGGCGGCCACAGCGCCGCCGCGCGGCTCGGCGCCGGGCTCGTCACCGTGGCGGCGCCCGAGGCCGCGTTCCCGATCTATGCGGCGGCGCTGACCGGCGATCATCGTCCAGCCGGTCGGCGGTCTCGACGATTTCCGCGCGCTTGCTCGCCGACACAGCGACGCAACGCCGTGCTGATCGGTCCTGGCGCCGGCGTCGGCGCCGAGACGCGCGAGAAGACGCTGGCGATCCTCGCGGCGGACAAGCGCACGGTGCTCGACGCCGATGCGCTGACCTCGTTTGCCGACGATCCCGACGGCACTGTTCTCGGCGATCCGCTCGCGCCACTGCGGTGATGACCCGCATGAAGGCGAATTTGCCCGCCTGTTCGAGCGTCGGCCGGCAGCAAGCTGGAGCGGGCGCGCGCGCGCAGCACGGGCAAGCGGCGCCGTGGTTCTGCTCAAGGGCGCCGACACCGTCATCGCCGCCCCGGACGGCCGCGCCGCGATCAACGCGAACGCGCCGCCCGAGCTGGCGACCGCCGGCAGCGGCGACGTCCTCGCCGGGATGGTCGTCGGGCTCCTCGCGCAAGGGATGGAGCCGTTCGCGGCGGCCGCCGCAGCGGCCTGGCTGCACGGCGATGCCGCCTGCCGGATCGGGCCCGGTCTCGTCTCGGAGGATCTCGTCGAGGCGTTGCTGCGGTGCTCCGCGAGCTGGCGCCGGCGACCGTGGTCGAGCCCCGATCGGATCATGGCGCTGAGCTTCTTTAGGATTGACGGCGGTTGCGTTCTCGCGTCTCGTCCGAGCCGTCCACGGCCTATCGAGGCGTCGTGACCGATCCCGCTCCCTCCGGTTTCTTCGAAGGCGTCTTCGACCGGACCTTGACCAACCTGCGCGAGCGCTTGGCGCGAGATCGCCGAGTCGGCGCGCGGCGTGCTGGCCGGCGCGCCGCGGCCCGACGCCTCCGGGTCGACGACACCGATCGACTTCGCCAACAAATGCTGAGCTGCCTCGACGGTCGGGGCGGCGAGGTCACCGCGCGCGCTCGCGCCGCCGATCTCGGCCGCACCTATCTGTTCGCTCGACGCGGGTGGGCGCGAGCGGTTCCTTCAGCTGCTCGCGCCGCGAATTCGATGTCGACCGCGACGAAATCGATCGCTGCTGCAGCGCGCTGATCGACACCGCGGGGTCGGACCAGCGCGCCGCCGCCGAACGGGCGTTGCGCGCCGCGCTGGAGCCGCCCGCGATCACCTTGCTGCGCCAGTTCAATGCGCTCCCGGAGGGTGTCAAGTTCCTCGTCGATCGTCGCGCCGAGCTGATCGATCTGGGTCAACGCGATCCCGTGCTCGCCGGCCTCGAAGAGGATTTGAAGCGGCTGCTCGGCCAACTGGTTCGACATCGGCTTTCTCGAGCTCAAGCGGATCACCTGGGAATCGCCGGCGGCGCTGCTCGAAAAGCTGATGGCCTACGAAGCTGTTCACGAGATCCGCGGCTGGACCGATCTGAAGAACCGGCTGGAGGCGGATCGCCGATGCTTCGCCTTCTTCCATCCGCGCATGCCGGACGAACCCTTGATCTTCGTCGAGGTGGCGCTGGTGACCGGCATGACGGGCGACATCCATGCCCTGCTCGACGAGGCGGCGCCGATCGCCGATCCCCACCTGGCCGATACCGCGATCTTCTATTCAATCTCAAACTGCCAGCGCGGCCTCGCCGGGATCAGCTTTGGCGACTTTCTGATCAAGCGCGTCGTCGATGCGCTGGCGATCGAGCTGCCGCGCCTCAAGGTGTTCGCCACGCTCTCCCCGGTTCCCGGCTTTCGCGCCTGGCTCGAGGGGCAGAGTCGGGTCGGGCGAGACGATCTCCTGCTGCCGGCCGAGCGGACGGCGATCGAAGCGATAGGCGAGAGGAGCATCGGAGCGCGATCTTCCGGCCCTGCTCGATCGCCATGCCGATCCGAAGCGATCGCGGCGGTGTTGCGGGATCCGCTGATCCGCCTCTGCGCACGGTATCTTCTGCGCGAGAAGACCTCCTCCGGCCGGGCGCTCGACCCGGTCGCCCATTTTCACCTGAGCAACGGAGCGCGGGTCGAGCGGCTGAACTGGCTCGGCGACGTCTCCGATAAGGGTCTCCAGCAATCCGCGGGAATCATGGTCAACTATCTTTACCGTCTCGCCGATATTGAAGCGAATCACGAGGCCTATCGCGGAGAAGGGCGGGTGGTCGCGGCGAGTGCGATCCGCAATCTGGTGCGATCTGCCTGAGAACGTCTGCGGATGGGCTCCCTGTATTGGTCGCGTCAGGTGCCGGATCAATTCAATGCGCCTCGTCTATGGTGCAGCGGATGGCTGTGATAAGAACGAGCCGCCGGTCGGGCCGGACGGGTCGGTTCCGGCAGAGGCAGCGCGCGGGCGTGGCGGAATTGGCAGACGCACTGGATTTAGGTTCCAGCGATGTAAATCGTGGGGTTCAAGTCCCCCGCCCGCACCATGGCGCGGCCTGGGGAGGGCACGCACTCGATGACCACGGGCTCCGCTTCATGCAAGTGACAGAAATCAGCGCCGACGGACTGAAGCGCGAATTCACGGTTACGGTCCCGGCGGGCGACCTGGAGCGAGGAAGATCACCCGTCGACTGGACGAGTTGGGCCGGCAGGTGCGACTGCCAGGCTTTCGCCCCGGCAAGGTGCCGATGCAGATCTTGCGCAAGCGCTTCGGCCCGTCGGTGCGCGGCGAGGTGCTGCAGAGCACTCTCCAGGCCAGCTCGGCCGAAGCCATCAGCGAGCGCAATCTGCGCCCGGCCCTGCCGCCCAAGGTCGACATCGTATCGGCCGGCGAGGGCGCCGATCTCGAATACAAAATGGCTGTCGAGCTGTTGCCCGAGATCCCGGAGCCGAGCTTCGCCGACCTCGCCGTCGAGCGGCTCGTCGTCGAGGTTCCGGATCAGGATGTCGACCGGGCGATCGAGCGCATCGCCGAGCAGCAGCGCAAATCCGAGGTCGTCGAGCGCCCGGCCGAGCTGGGCGATATCGTTGTTGTCGATATCGAGGGCAAGATCGGCGAGAAGGAGATCGCGGGTGCCGGCGGCGAGGATCGACAGATCGTGCTCGGCGCCGGCAGCTCCTTCCCGGCTTCGAGGACCAGCTGGTCGGCGCCGCCGCCGGCGAGCGCCGGACGGTCCACGTGACCTTCCCGAGGATTACGCGGCGCTGATCTCGCCGGCAAGGAGGGGCTCTTCGACGGTCGATCGTGAAGGAAGTCCGCGAGCGCTTGCCGATCGCGCTCGACGACGAGCTCGGCCGAGCGGTCGGGCTCGAGAGCCTCGCCGAGCTGCGGCAGGAACTGCGGCAGCAGATGCAGCGGGATTACGACGCGGCTTCCCGATTGCGGTTGAAGCGGGCGCTGCTCGACAAATTGGCGGAGCGTTGCGACTTCGCCGTTCCGCCGGGGATGGTCGATATCGAGTTCGACAACATCTGGAGGCAGTACCAGGCTCAGAAGGCAGCGACACAACAGGACGCTACCAGTCGATGCGCCGTCGGCGGTCGCAGAGGAAAGTGACGCCGACACGAGCCCGGCCGCAGCGGAGCCCGATGGCCTCGGGCGAGAGCGAGGAGGCGATCCAAAGCCGAATTCCGCAAGATCGCCGAGCGCCGGGTACGGCTCGGTCTGCCTGCTTGCAGAGGTCGGACGGCGGAACAACATTACCGTGACCGCGGACGAGGTGAACCAGGCGATTACCCGCGAGGCGCGACGGCACCCGGTTACGAGCGCCAGGTCCTCGACTTCTATCGCCAGAACCCCGGCGCGATCGATACCCTTCGGGCGCCGATCTTCGAGGACAAGGTCATCGACTTCATCGTGGAGCTGGCGAAGATTGGGGAACGCAAAATCACCCCGGAGGAACTGCTGGCCATGCCCGAGCCTGCCGGAGAAGATGCGGCTGCCGGGTTGATCCACACCAACTGCATGGCTTTGCCAAGGAGGCTCTAAATGTCCGAGCACTTTGAACAATATATGAACAACCTGGTCCCGATGGTCGTCGAACAGACCAATCGCGGCGAGCGCGCTTATGACATCTATTCGCGCCTGTTGAAGGAACGGATCATCTTCCTGGTCGGACCGATCCACGATGCGGTCGCCAGCCTCATTTGCGCGCAGCTGCTGTTCCTCGAAGCGGACAACCCGAACAAGGACATCAATTTCTACATCAACTCGCCAGGCGGCGTCGTGACGTCCAGCCTCGCGATCTACGATACGATGCAGTACATCCGCTCGCCGGTGGCGACGGTATGCATCGGTCAGGCCGCTTCCGCTGGGCTCGCTGCTGCTGGCCGCCGGCGCCAAGGGCAAGCGCTACTCGCTGCCGAACTCGCGGATCATGATCCATCAGCCCTCGGGCGGGGCGCAGGGGCAGGCCACCGACATCGAGATCCAGGCGCGCGAGATCCTGGCCTTGCGGGCGCGGCTCAACGAGATTTACGTCAAGCACACCAGCCAGCCGCTCGAAGCGATCCAGACCGCGCTCGAGCGCGATAAGTTCCTGTCGCCGGTCGAGGCGATGGAGTTCGGCCTGATCGACGAGGTGGTCGAGAACCGGCCCGAGCCGCGAGGATCGGAACGAGGCTTCCAAATAGGAGCGGCGCGCGCGCTTGACGACGACAGGATTATAACCGTCGGGCCATATGATTAACTGGTTGTTGATCGGCCAGGAGCACATATAGCTTGTCGCGACCGTAGGCCGAGCCGCCGGCGACGGAGTGGCGATGACCAAATCCAGCGGTAGCGATCTCCAAGAACACGCTCTACTGCTCGTTCTGCGGCAAGAGCCAGCACGAGGTGCGGAAGCTGATCGCCGGGCCGACCGTCTTCATCTGCGACGAATGCGTCGAGCTCTGCATGGACATCATCCGCGAGGAGCACAAGACGACGCTGGTCAAGTCGCGCGACGGCGTTCCGACGCCGCGCGACATCTGCAAGGTGCTCGACGACTACGTGATCGGCCAGGACCACGCCAAGCGCGTGCTCTCGGTCGCCGTGCACAACCACTACAAGCGCCTGGCCCACGGCGCCAAGAACAACGACGTCGAGCTGGCCAAGTCGAACATCCTGCTGGTCGGTCCGACCGGCTCGCGGCAAGACGCTGCTGGCGCAGACGCTGGCGCGCATCATCGACGTGCCCTTCACGATGGCCGATGCGACGACGCTGACCGAGGCCGGCTATGTCGGCGAGGATGTCGAGAACATCATCCTGAAGCTGCTGCAGGCCGCCGACTACAACGTCGAGCGCGCGCAGCGCGGCATCGTCTATATCGACGAGGTCGACAAGATCTCCCGCAAGTCCGACAACCCCTCGATCACCCGCGACGTGTCGGGCGAGGGCGTGCAGCAGGCGCTGCTCAAGATCATGGAAGGCACCATCGCCTCGGTGCCGCCGCAGGGCGGCCGCAAGCATCCGCAGCAGGAATTCCTGCAGGTCGACACCACCAACATCCTGTTCGTCTGCGGCGGCGCCTTCTCCGGGCTCGAGAAGATCATCTCCGAGCGCGCGGCAGGGCACCTCGATCGGCTTCGGCGCCGAGGTGCGCGGCGCCCGACGAGCGCAAGACCGGGCGAGATCTTCCGCGAGGATCGAGCCGGAGGATCTGCTGAAGTTCGGCCTGATCCCCGAATTCGTCGGCCGCCTGCCGGTCGTCGCGACGCTCGAGCGATCTCGACGAGGCGGCGCTGGTCGACATCCTGACCAAGCCGAAGAACGCGCTGGTCAAGCAGTATCAGCGGCTGTTCGAGATGGAGGATGTCCGCCTCGAACTTGACCGAGGAGGCGCTCGAGGCCGATCGCCACGCAAGGCGATCGCGCGCAAGACCGGCGCGCGCGGCCTGCGCTCGATCATGGAGGCGATCCTGCTCGACTCCGATGTTCGAGCTGCCGAGCCTTGCCGGCGTCAGCGAGATCGTGATCAACCGCGAGGTCGTCGAAGGGCGGGCGAAGCCGCTCCACATCTATTCCGATCGCCGGGGCGATGTCGGCACCGGCGACTGACGCCGCGACTCGTGCAGCGGACGTGTCGCATGCTGACCGCATGTGACCGCTTGACTGCCAGGCGAAATAAGCCAACCTTACACGGCTTGTCTACTCGTGTCCGTCCTGTCCCGGTGCGGCCCGGACGATCCCTGGCTGAAAGAGGGCCTCATGTTCGAACACTGCGCGCGGCTGCGCTCTATCCGGTTCTGCCGCTGCGCGACATCGTGGTGTTTCCCGCACATGATCGTGCCGCTGTTCGTCGGGCGCGAGAAATCGGTGCGCGCGCTCGAGGACGTGATGAAGGACGATAAGCAGATCCTCCTCGTCACCCAGAAGAACGCGGCGCAGGACGATCCGCCGACCTGCCGACATCTTCACGGTCGGCACCGTCGGCACCGTGCTGCAGCTGCTGAAGCTGCCCGACGGCACCGTCAAGGTGCTGGTCGAGGGCGGCCAGCGCGCCCGCATCGCAGCGCTTCTGCCGACAACGAGCCGTTCTTCCAGGCCGCATGCCGAGCGCTGATCGGCGAGAAGCGCGGACGCACAGCAGGAGATCGAGGCGCTGGCGCGCACCGTGGTCGCGCAGTTCGAGCAGTACATCAAGCTCAACAAGAAGATTCCGCCGGAGGTGCTGGTCTCGATCAACCAGATCGAGGAGCCCGGCAAGCTCGCCGACACGGTCGCTTCGCACCTTGACCTTGAAGATCCCCGAGAAGCAGGAGCTGCTCGAGACCGAGGCGGTCGCCGAGCGGCTCGAGAAGGTCTTCGGCTACATGGAGGGCGAGATCGGCGTCCTGCAGGTCGAAAAGCGGATCCGCAACCGCGTCAAGCGCCAGATGGAGAAGACGCAGCGCGAGTACTACCTGAACGAGCAGCTGAAGGCGATCCAGAAGGAGCTCGGCGAGGGCGAGGACGGCCGCGACGAGATGGCCGAGCTCGAGGAGCGCATCAACAAGACCAAGTTCTCCAAGGAAGCGCGCGACAAGGCGATGGCGGAGCTGAGAAAGCTGCAGCAGCATGAGCCCGATGTCGGCCGAGGCGACGGTCGTCCGCAACTATCTCGACTGGCTGCTGTCGATCCCCTGGCAAAAGCGCACCAAGATCAAGCGCGACATCAAAGGTCGCCGAGAAGGTGCTCAACGCCGACCATTTCGGGCTGGAGAAGGTCAAGGAGCGCATCCTCGAATACCTCGCCGTGCAGCAGCGCATGAAGAAGATGAAGGGTCCGATCCTGTGCCTGGTCGGGCCGCCCGGGCGTCGGCAAGACCTCGCTCGGCAAGTCGGTCGCGCGCGCGACCGGACGCAATTTCGTGCGCATGTCGCTTGGCGGCGTGCGCGACGAGGCCGAGATCCGCGGCCACCGCCGGACCTATATCGGCTCGATGCCCGGCAAGGTGCATGCAGGGCATGAAGAAGGCAAAGTCGTCGAACCCGCTGTTCCTGCTCGACGAGGTCGACAAGCTCGGCGCCGATTGGCGCGGCGATCCGTCTTCGGCCCTGCTCGAGGTGCTCGATCCCGAGCAGAACTCCGACGTTCAACGATCATTATCTCGAGGTCGATTACGACCTGTCGGACGTGATGTTCGTCACCACGGCAAACACCGCTGCGCATGCCGCAGCCGCTGATGGACCGGATGGAGATCATCCGCATCCCGGGCTACACCGAGGATGAGAAGGTCGAGATCGCCCAGCGGCACCTGCATCCCCAAGCAGATGACGGCGCACGGCCTGAAGAAGAACGAGTGGACGCATCAGCGACGACGCGGTGCGCGATCATCATCCGCTACTACACGCGCGAGGCCGGCGTCCGCAACCTCGAGCGCGAGATCGCCAATCTGACCCGCAAGGCGATCAAAGACATTCTGATGAAGAAGCGGCGAGCGGGTCACCGTCACCCGGCGCAATCTCGAGAAATACGCCGGCGTGCGCCGGTTCCGCTTCGGCGAGGCCGAGACCGAGGACATGGTCGGGCGTCACCACCGGGCTTGCCTGGACCGAGGTCGGCGGCGAGCTGCTGACGATCGAGGCGGTGACGCTGCCCGGCAAGGGCAGGGTCACGGCGACCGGCAAGCTCGGCGACGTGATGAAGGAGTCGGTTCAGGCGGCCGAGAGCTATGTCAAGTCGCGCAGCTACGCCTTCGGCATCAAGCCGACCATCTTCGAGAAGAAGGACATCCACGTGCACGTGCCCGGAGGGCGCCACGCCGAAGGATGGGCCGTCGGCCGGCGTTGCGATGGTGACATCGATCGTGTCGGTGCTGACCGGCATCCCGGTCAAGCGCGACATCGCGATGACCGGCGAGATCACGCTGCGCGGCCGGGTGCTGCCGATCGGCGGCCTGAAGGAGAAGCTGCTGGCGGCGCTGCGCGGCGGGCTCAAAGACCGTGCTGATCCCGAAGGAGAACGAGAAGGATCTCGCCGAGATCCCTGACAACGTCAAAGCGGGGTTGAAGATCATTCCGGTCGCGCACTGTCGATGAATTGCTCGCCAATGCGCTGACATCGCCGCTGACCCCGATGGCGTGGCCGGAGGAGGGCGAGACGGAGCCGGTGATTCGCGCTACTGGCGAAGAGCGGTCAGGGCTGGTAACGCACTGATCGGTTTGTTCCCTGTGTCATCGGTGCGACGGACTGAGATGGTGCATGTACAACGGGCCGGTAATGTCCGAATATCGCTTCGATTCTCAGTTGGCAGCACAGTTGACCCGTCCGCTGCTGCGCTCTAAACTTTCCGGCGAATTAGGCAGCAACGATCCAGCACACTCGCTCAGGGGGCTACCCGTGAACAGAAACGAACTCGTCGACACCGTGGCAGGCAAGACCGAACTCAGAAAAGCGGAGGCGAGCAAGGCTGTCGACGCGGTATTCGATGCGATCGCGGAGGCGTTGAAGGGCGGCGACGAGGTGCGCCTCGTCGGGTTCGGCACCTTCTCCGTCGCCTCGCGGGCAGCCTCCGAGGGACGCAATCCACGCACCGGCGAGAAAATCAAGATCGCGGCTTCGAAGCAGGCGAAGTTCAAGCCGGGCAAGGGATTGCGCGACGTCGCTTAACTAACGCTACCGACCCGCCGCGACGGTGCGCAGGGCGCGCATCCGCGCGAGTGCAACTGAGGCGGTTGCAGGGCGATTAGCTCAGCTGGCAGAGCATCTCGTTTACACCGAGAGGGTCGGCGGTTCGAGTCCCTCATCGCCCACCATCCCGGCCTCGCCAGCCGATGCGGAGACGGGCTGCGCCTTGACACCCTTCAGGGGAGCGGTAGGAGTGCCTTCCTGGGATCGAGGCCGCGGGGGCGTAGCTCAGTTGGTTAGAGCGCCGGCCTGTCACGCCGGAGGTCGCGGGTTCGAGCCCCGTCGCTCCCGCCATCGATCGCGGAGCGCGGATCGGGCTGAAGTCAGCCCTGCCCGCTCCGCGGCAACACCACCATATAGTCACTGCGATGGAAAGCCTGCTCCGCGACTACTTCCCGATCCTCGTGTTCCTGGCGATAGCCGGCGGCATCTCCGCTGGCGATGGTCGCGGCCTCGTTCGTGGTCGCCCGGCAGCGCCCGAACGCGGCAAAAGCTGTCGCCCTACGAATGCGGCTTCGAGCCGTTCGACGATGCCCGGATCCGCTTCGATGTCCGCTACTACCTCGTAGCGATTCTGTTCATCATTTTCGACCTGGAAGTCGCTTTCCTGTTTCCGTGGGCGGTGGCGCTTGGCCGATCTGGGTGCGTTCGGCTTCTGGTCGATGATCGTGTTCCTCGCCGTGCTGACGATCGGCTTCATCTACGAATGGAAGAAGGGGGCGCTGGAATGGGAGTAATCGGCACGCCCGCTCGACCGATTCCGCCCGGCGGCGAGAGCGACCTGCTGCTGCGAGCCGCGACGCAGGAGGTCCAGGACCGCGGATTCATCGTTGCCACGCTCGACAATCTCGTCAACTGGGCGAGGACGCGGGTCGCTGTGGCCGATGACCTTCGGGCTCGCCTGCTGCGCTGTCGAGATGATGCACACCGGCGCCAGCCGCTACGATCTCGATCGCTTCGGCGTGGTTTTCCGCGCCAGCCCGCGCCAGTCGGACGTCATGATCGTCGCCGGCACGCTATGCAACAAGATGGCGCCGGCGCTCCGCAAGGTCTACGACCAAATGGCCGAGCCGCGCTGGGTCATCTCGATGGGCTCCTGCGCCAATGGCGGCGGCTATTATCATTATTCGTACTCGGTCGTTCGCGGCTGCGACCGGATCGTGCCGGTTGACATCTATGTACCGGGCTGCCCGCCGACGGCCGAGGCGTTGCTCTACGGCATCCTGTTGCTGCAGAAGAAGATCAGGCGGACCCGCAATTTCGCCCGCTGATCCGCTCGATGGATGAAAAACTCAAGGCCCTGGCCGAGCATCTCTCGGCGGCGCTGTCCGACGCCGTGATCGCCACCGAGATCGTCGCTGGCGAGCTCTGCTGTCGCGGTCGAACGCGAGGCCTTGCCCCGGGTTCTCGACTTTTCTGCGCGACGACCCGAACTGCCGTTTCACGGTACTGTGCGACATTTGCGGCGTCGACTACCCGGACCGGCCGCTGCGTTTCGAGGTCGTCTATCAACCTTCTGAGCATGACCCTCAACCAGCGCATCCGTCTGAAGGTTGATACCGACGAGGAGCAGCCGGTGCCGTCCGCGGTCGGTATCTTCAGCTGCGCCGGTTGGTGGGAGCGTGAGGCTTGGGATCTGTTCGGGATCTATTTCGCCGACAATCCCGACCTGCGCCGCATCCTGACCGATTACGGCTTCGAGGGTCATCCGCTGCGCAAGGATTTTCCGCTCACCGGGTATGTCGAGCTGCGCTACGACGAGGACCAGAAGGCGCGTCGTCTACGAGCCGGTCCGGCTGCAGCAGGAGTTCCGCAGCTTCGATTTCCTGTCGCCCTGGGAGGGATGGACAAGATCCTGCCCGGCGATGAAAAGGCCAGGCCCAGCGAGCGGCGAACCCGAGGAGCAGGACGGGCGATGAGCGATCCGCGCGTCCGGCAGGAGGCCGCCGAGCGAGCTCGAAGGGCCGCCGCGGATCAGGAACTTCATGATGAATTTCGGGCCGCAGCATCCGGCGGCGCACGGCGTGATGCGGCTCGTGCTCGAGATGGACGGCGAGGTCATCGAGCGCGCCGATCCGCATATCGGCCTGCTGCATCGCGGCACCGAAAAGCTGATCGAATACAAGACCTACCTGCAGGCGATCCCGTATTTCGACCGGCTCGACTACGTATCGCCGATGTGCCAGGAGCACGCCTTCGCGCTCGCGGTCGAGAAGCTGATGGGGATCACGCCGCCGCCGCGGGCGCAATACATCCGGGTGCTGTTCGCCGAGATCACCCGAATCCTGAACCATCTTCTCTGCATCTGCGCGTTCGGTCTCGATGTCGGCGCGATCACGCCGTTCCTGTGGGGCTTCGAGGAGCGCGAGCGGCTGATGGAGTTCTACGAGCGCGTCTCGGGCGCGCGTCTGCACGCCAACTATTTCCGCCCCGGCGGCGTGCATCTCGATATGCCGGCCGGTCTCGACCGACGACATCCTCGCATTTTGCGACACCTTCCCGAAGACGATCGACGACATCGAACGGTTGCTGACCGACAACCGCATCTTCAAGGAGCGCACCGTCGATATCGGCGTCGTGACCGCCGAGCAGGCGGCCGATTGGGGCTTTTCCGGGCCGATGCTGCGCGGCTCGGGCGTCGCCTGGGATCTCCGCCGGGCGCAGCCCTACGATGTCTACGACAAGATCGAGTTCGACGTTCCGATCGGGCAGCAACGGCGATTCCTACGATCGGTATCTCGTTCGGATCGAGGAAATGCGGCAGTCGGTTCGCATCATCGAGCAGGCGATCGCCGCAGATGCCGGACGGGACCGGTCAAGGTCGACGATCGCAAGGTAGCGCCACCGCCGCGCGGCGAGATGAAGCGCTCGATGGAAGCGCTGATCCACCATTTCAAGCTCTATACCGAGGGCTATCACGTGCCGGCAGGCGAGACCTACACGGCGGTCGAGGCCCCGAAGGGCGAGTTCGGCGTCTACCTCGTCTCCGACGGCACCAACCGGCCGTACCGCTGCAAGATCAGAGCGCCGGGCTTTGCCTTTCTGCAGGCGACCGATTTCATGTGCGCGCGGTCACATGCTCGCCGATGTCGTCGCGATCATCGGCTCGATGGACATCGTCTTCGGCGAGATCGACCGATGAACGCGCCGCTCGACGCCGGCCAATTCGAGCAGCCGGCGAGCTTCGAGTTCACCGCGCGAGAACCTCGAGCGGGCGCAAGGCGCACATCGCCAAATACCCGCCGGGCCGCCAAGCGAGCGCGGTGCTGCCGCTGTTGGATCTGGCGCAACGCCAACATGGCGGATGGCTGCCCCGGGCGGCGATGGATCGCGTCGCGGAGCTGCTCGAGATGGCGCCGATCCGCGTCTACGAGGTCGCAACCTTCTACACGATGTTCAACTTGCGGCCGGTCGGGACGCTATCTGCTGCAGGCTTGCACCGACGACCCCCTGCTGGCTGCGCGGGTCGGACGCAGGTGGTCAGCGCCTGCGAGACAAAGCTCGGCATCGGCATCGGCGGGACCACGCCGGACGGTCTCTTCACGCTCGTCGAGGTCGAGTGTCTCGGTGCCTGCGTCAACGCGCCGAGTCCTGCAGGTCAACGACGATTTCTACGAAGATCTCGACGGCCCCGCGACCGAGGTGCTGCTCGACGCGCTGCGCGCCGGGAATGCCGCCGCCACCGGGTTCGGCGATCGGACGTCACGGTTCCGAGCCGATGACGGCCGACGACTCGCCGCGCCTTGACCGAGCTGACAGGAGAGGAGCAGCAATGCTCGCTGATAGCGACCGTATCTTCACCAACCTCTACGGCGCAGCGACGATTGGCGGCTCGCAGGCGCGCGGCGGACGCGGCGATTGGGACGGCACCAAGGAGCTGATCCTCAAGGGCCGCGACTGGATCGTCGAGCGAGGTCAAGGAGTCGGGGCTGCGCGGCCGCGGCGGCGCCGGCTTCCCGACCGGGCTCAAGTGGTCCTTCATGCCGAAGGAGAGCGACCGGCCGACCTATCTCGTCGTCAATGCCGATGAGAGCGAGCCCGGCACCTGCAAGGACCGCGACATCCTACGCAACGACCCGCACAAGCTGATCGAGGGCTGTCTGCTCGCCGTCGGTCGCGATGGGTGTCGCACCACTGCTACATCTATATTCGCGGCGAGTTCTACAACGAGGCGCAACGGCTCCAGGCGGCCATCGACGAGGCCTATGATGCCGGGCTGATCGGCAAGAACGCCTGCGGCTCGGGCTATGATTTCGAACTCTATCTGCATCGCGGCGCCGGCGCCTATATCTGCGGCGAGGAGACCGGGCTGCTCGAGAGCCTCGAGGGCACGCAAGGGCCAGCCGCGGCTCAAGCCGCCATTTCCGGCGCAAGTTGGTCTCTATGGCTGCCCGACGCACAGTCAACAATGTCGAGACCATCGCGGTCGTGCCGGCGATCCTGCGGCGCGGCGCGGCCTGGTTCGCCGGGATCGGCCGGCCGAGCAACACCGGTACCAAGATCTACTGCATCTCCGGCCATGTGAACACGCCCTGCAACGTCGAAGAGGCGATGAGCATCCCGCTGCAGGAGCTGATCGAGCGCGCATGCCGGCGGGGTGCGCGGCGGCTGGGACAATCTTCTGGCGGTCATCCCCGGCGGTTCTTCGGTGCCGGTTCTCCCGAAATCGATCTGCGAGACGGTGCTGATGGATTTCGACAGCCTGCAGCGCGGTCAAGAGCGGGCTCGGCACCGCCGCCGTCATCGTCATGGACAAGTCGACGGATATCGTGAAGGCGATCGCCCGGCTGTCGCAAGTTCTACAAGCACGAGAGCTGCGGCCAGTGCACGCCGTGCCGCGAGGGTCTGCGGTTGGGTGTGGCGGGTCATGGAGCGCATGGTCGCGGGCAACGCCTCGGTGGCGGAGATCGACACTGCTGCTGGACGTCTCCTACGAGATCGAGGGCCATACGATTTGCGCGCTGGCCGATGGCGCCGCTTGGCCGGTTCAGGGGCTGATCCGCCACTTCCGCCCGGAGATGGAGCGGCGCATCACCGAATACCGCAGCGCCGCCGTCGCGTCAGCGGCAGGCGGCCTGAGCATGCCGAAGCTGACGATCGACGGCACCGAGGTCGAGGTGCCGGCGGGCAGCGACGATCCTGCAGGCCTGCGAGCATGCCGGGATCGAGGTTGCGCATTTCTGCTACCACGAGCGGCTTGGCGATCGCGGGAAACTGCCGGATGTGCCTCGTCGAGGTCGAGAAATCGCCAAAGCCGATCGCGTCATGCGCAATGCCGGCGACCGACGGGATGGTGGTCCACACGAAATCGCCGAAGGCGATCAAGGCGCAAAAGGGCGTGATGGAATTCCTGCTGATCAACCACCCGCTCGACTGCCCGATCTGCGACCAGGGCGGCGAGTGCGATCTGCAGGACCAGGCGATGGCCTACGGCTTCGACCGCGGCCGGTTCGAGGAGAACAAGCGGGCCGTCCGCGACAAGGATTTCGGTCCGCTGGTCGAGACCAGCATGAACCGCTGCATCCATTGCACGCGCTGCATCCGCTTCCTGACCGAGATCGCCGGGGTCGAGGAGCTCGGCGCTACCGGGCGCGGCGAGGATATGGAGATCAGCACCTATATCGAACGAGCGCTCGGCTCCGAGCTGTCGGCCAACATCATCGATCTGTGCCCGGTCGGGGCGCTGACCTCGAAGCCCTATGCCTTCGTCGCCCGGCCGTGGGAGCTGCGCGAAGACCGAATCGGTCGATGTCCTCGACGCTGTCGGCAGCAACATCCGGATCGATTCTCGCGGACCGCAGGTGTTGCGCGTGCTGCCGCGCCTCAACGAGGCGGTCAACGAAGAGTGGATCTCCGACAAGACCCGCTTCGCGATCGACGGGCTCGTCCGGCGGCGGCTCGACCGTCCCTACATCCGCCGCGACGGCCAATTGCGCGAGGCCGATTGGCGCGGAGGCCCTCGATCTCGTCGCCGATCGGCTGACGAGCGTTCCGGGCGAGCGAATCGCCGCGATCGCCGGCGATCTGTGCGACGCCGAGTCGATGTTCGCGCTGAAGGAGCTGCGTCACCGGGCTCGGAGCGACGAGCCTCGATTGTCGCCAGGACGGCGCCCAGCTCGATGCCGCGCTGCCGCGCCGGCTACCTGTTCAACACGACGATCGCCGGCATCGAGACAGGCGGATGCGTGTCTGCTCGTCGGCACCAATCCGCGCTGGGAAGCCTCGCTCGTCAACGCGCGGCTGCGCAAGCGCTATCTGCAGGGCGGATTTCGGGTGGCTGCGATCGGTCCGGCGCTCGACCTGACCTTTCCGGTCGAGATGCTCGGCGACGGCGGCGAGACGCTGAACGCGCTGGCGCGCGGCGATCACCCCTGGGCGGAGATCGCTGCGCGACGCGCAAGGCGCCGATGATTGTGCTCGGGCCAGGGCGCGCTGACGCGACCCGACGGCAGCCCAGGTGCTCGGCGACGGCCAGCGGCGATCGCCGAAAGCTGCGGCCTGGTTCGCGACGGACTGGAACGGATTCAACGTGCTGCACCGCGCCGGCAGCGCGGGTCGGCGGGCTCGATCTCGGCTTTGTTCCGGGACCGGGCGGGCGCGATGTCGACGGCATCCTCGCCGGGTGCAAATCGGGCGACGTCGAGGTCCTCTACCTGCTCGGCGCCGATGAGATCGACATCCGACGATCTCGGCTCGGCCTTCGTGATCTACCAGGGGCATCACGGCGACCGCGGCGCGCCGCGCGCCGATGTCGTGCTGCCGGGCGCTGCCTACACCGAGAAGGACGGCACCTACGTCAACACCGAGGGACGCGTGCAGCTCGGCGCGCCGCGCGGTGTTTCCGCCCGGCGAAGCGCGCGAGGATTGGACAGATCCTGCGCGCTCTGTCGGGCGCCCTCGGCCAGCCGCTTGCCATTCGATACGCTGCGGCGAGTTGCGCCAGCGCATGCGGGAGGCGCATCCGGTCTTCGCCGAGACCGATCAGGTCGAGGCGCGCCGTGGGAAGACTTCGGCGAGCCGGGACCGGTCGACCCGACCCCTTCGCCTATCCGATCGACGATTTCTACCGAACCGACCCGATCAGCCGCGCCAGCGCGACGATGGCGCAATGCAGCGAGATCTGTCTCCGCTGGCAGCGCCGCCGAGCGCCGGCGCGGACCGGTACGCATGGCTAGCTTCTGGACCGGCTACGCCTGGCCGACCGTCATCACCGTCGGCGAGGTCATCGCGGTCGTCGTGCCGCTGCTGCTGGCGATCGCCTATCTCACCTATGCCGAACGCAAGGTGCTGGCCTTTTCGCAGCTGCGCAAGGGCCCGAACGTCGTCGGCCCGTTCGGGCTGCTGCAGCCTTTTGCCGACGGGCTGAAGCTGCTCGTCAAGGAGACGGTCGTCCCGAGCGGCGCCAACCGGGTGGTGTTCATCGTCGCGCCGCTCGTGACCTTCACCTTGGCGCTCGTCGCCTGGGCGGTGATCCCGTTCGATCCCGGGGTGGTGATCGCCAACATCAATGTCGGGATCCTTTATCTCTTCGCGATCAGCTCGCTCGGCGGTCTACGGCATCATCATGGCCGGCTGGGCGTCGAATTCCCGCTACGCGTTTCTCGGCGCGCTGCGCTCGGCGGCGCAGATGGTCTCCTACGAGGTGGCGATCGGCTTCGTCCTGGTGACCGTGCTGCTGTGCGCCGGCTCGCTCAACCTGACGCGAGATCGTCGAGGCGCAGCGCCATATCTGGTTCGCGATCCCGCTGTTGCCGATGTTCGTGATCTTCTTCATCTCCGGCATTGGCCGAGACCGAACCGCGCGCCGTTCGACCTCGCCGGAGGGCGAGATCGGAGATCGTCGCCGGCTACTTCGTCGAATATTCGTCGATGGCGTTCGCGCTGTTCTATCTCGGCGAATACGGCAACATGATCCTGATGAGCGCGATGACGAGCGATCCTGTTTCTCGGCGGCTGGCTGCGCTCCGTTCGGCATCGCGCCGTTCACCTGGGTGCCCGGCGCCGATCTGGTTCTGCGCTGAAGATCGCGTTTGTGCTGTTCTGTTTCCTGTGGGTGCGTGCGACCTTCCCGCGGTTCCGCTATGACCAGCTGATGCGGCTCGGCTGGAAGGTGTTTCTGCCGTTTTCGCTGTTCTGGCTGGTGCTGACGGCCGGCGTTCTGACCGCGTTCGGCTGGTTCCGGCGCGTTGACACGGCACCGAGCGCTGCTATGGTGATCGGATCGATGGAACGTTCTGGAACGCGGCGCGCGCAGCCTGCTGCTGAGCGAGCTGCTGTCCGGGCTGGCGCTGACCTTGCGCTACATGTTCAAGCGCCCGGTCACGGTCAACTACCCCTACGAGAAGGGCCCGCTCAGCACGCGCTTTCGCGGCGAGCATGCTCTGCGCCGCTATCCCAATGGCGAAGAGCGCTGCATCGCCTGCAAGCTGTGCGAGGCGATCTGCCCGGCGCTGGCGATCACGATCGAGGCCGAGCCGCGCGAGGACGGCAGCCGCCGCACCACGCGCTACGACATCGACATGACGAAATGCATCTATTGCGGCTATTGCCAGGAGGCCTGCCCGGTCGATGCGATCGTCGAGGGGCCGAACTTCGAGTTCGCCACCGAGACGCGCGAGGAGCTGCTCTACGACAAGGAGAAGCTGCTGGCGAACGGCGACCGCTGGGAAGCCGAGATCGCCAAGAACCCTGGCGCTCGAGGCGCCCTATCGATGAGCAGCGATAGCCGCCAGCTCTCCGCATCGCTGAAGGCCGGGCCCGCCTCCACCTAGTCGGCGGAGACGGCTGCCGTCGGTGAATCAGTGGCTCCCGGCCTTCGCCGGGACGGCGAGTGCGGGTGAGGTGGGACGCTGGCAGCGGCGATGATCGTCCAGGCCGTCATGTTCTACCTCTTCGCCGTGGTCGCGGTGGCCTCCGGGGTGCATGGTCGTCTCGGCGCGCAACCCGGTGCATTCGGTGCTCTTCCTGATCCTCGCCTTCTTCAACGCGGCCGGGCTGTTCGTGCTGATCGGCGCCGAGTTCCTGGCGATGATCCTGGTCATCGTCTATGTCGGCGCGGTCGCGGTCCTGTTCCTCTTCGTCGTGATGATGCTCGACATCGACTTCGTCGAGCTGCGCAGCGGCTTCATGCGCTATCTGCCGGTCGGCGCCTTGGTCGGGTTCATCCTGTTGGCCGAGCTGGTGCTCGTCATCGGCAGCTGGGTCGTCGCCCCCGGCGTGCCGAGCGCGGCAGCCGCCGCCAGCCGCCGGCGGCGTCGCCGCTGAGCAACACGCGGGCGCTCGGCGATATTCTCTATACCCGCTACGTCTTCGCGTTTCAGGCGGCCGGACTGATCCTGCTGGTCGCGATGATCGGGGCGATCGTGCTGACCTTGCGCCACCGCGTCGATGTGCGGCGGCAGTCGATCTCGGCGCAGCTCGCGCGCACCCGCGCCCAATCCGTCGAGGTCGTCAAGGTGCCGGTCGGCGGCGGAACGCGGACTGATGGCGATCGGCCTCGCGCATTATCTGACGGTGGCTGCGATCCTGTTCACGCTCGGGATCTTCGGCATCTTCCTCAACCGCAAGAACGTCATCATCATGCTGATGTCGATCGAGCTGATGCTGCTCGCGGTCAGCATCAACTTCGTCGCGTTCTCGGTCTTTCTCAACGACCTCGTCGGCCAGGCCTTCGCGATGTTCGTGCTGACGGTTGCGGCGGCCGAGGCGGCGATCGGCCTCGCCATCCTCGTCGTCTATTTCCGCAACCGCGGCACGATCGCGGTCGAGGACATCAACATGATGAAGGGCTGAGTCGTTGGCCGTCGCCGTCGTCTTCCTGCCGCTCCTCGCCGCGGTCATCGCCGGCTTCTTCGGCCGGGTGATCGGCGACCGCGGCGCGCAGCTGGTCACCTGCGGCGCCCTCTTGCTGTCGGCGGTGCTCGGCATCTCGCTGTTCCGCGACATCCTCGCGCACGAGGACGCGCAGGTCATCCCGCTGGCGACCTGGATCGTCGCCGGCGGCGTCGATGTCACTGGTCGCTGCGGCTCGACACGCTGAGCGGCGTCATGATCGTCGGTCGGTGACCATCGTCTCGTCGATGGTCCACGTCTATTCGATCGGCTACATGGCGCAGGATCCGTCGATCCCGCGCTTCATGGCGCTATCTGAGCCTGTTCACCTTCTTCATGCTGGCGCTGGTGACGGCCAACAACTTCGTGCAGCTGTTCTTCGGCTGGGAAGGCGTCGGCCTGATGTCCTACCTGCTGATCGGCTTCTGGTACGACCGCCCATCGGCCAACGCTGCCGCGATCAAGGCCTTCCTCGTCAATCGGGTCGGCGATTTCGGCTTCGCGCTCGGCATCTTCGCGGTCTTCGTGATCTTCGGCTCGCTCGATTTCGACACCGTTTTCGGCAAGGCGCCGAGCGTCGTCGGCACGACGATGGAGTTTCTCGGCTGGCAGGTCGACTCGCTGACGCTCGCCTGCATCCTGCTGTTCATCGGCGCGATGGGGAAATCGGCGCAGCTCCCGCTGCACACCTGGCTGCCCGACGCGATGGAGGGCCCGACCCCGGTCTCCGCCCTGATCCACGCGGCGACGATGGTGACCGCCGGCGTGTTCATGGTGGCGCGGCTGTCGCCGCTGTTCGAATACGCCCCGACCGCGCTCGCCGTCGTCGGCGATCATCGGCGGCGACCACCGCGATGTTCGCCGCGCAGCATCGGCATGGTGCAGCACGACATCAAGCAGGTCGTCGCCTATTCGACCTGCAGCCAGCTCGGCTACATGTTCTTCGCCGCCGGCGTCTCGGCCTATGGCGCGGCGATCTTCCACCTCGTTCACCCACGCCTTCTTCAAGGGCGCTGTTGTTCCTCTGCTGCCGGCTCGGTCATCCACGCGATGGGCGGCGAGCAGGACATGCGCCGGATGGGCGGCCTGTGGCGCAAGATGCCGATCACCTATGCTGATGATGTGGATCGGCAGCGCTGTCGCTCAGCCGGCATCCCGTTCTTCTCCGGCTATTACTCGAAGGACACGATCCTCGACGCCGCCTGGGCGTCGGGGACGGCGGTCGGCCGCTATTCCTGGGTGCCTCGGCACCTTCGCCGCGTTCATGACCGCCTTCTATATCCTCGCGCGTGATGATTCATGACCTTCCACGGCGAGCCGCGCGCCGACGAGGAGACGATGCACCACGCGCATGAGAGCCCGTGGGTGATGCTGATCCCGCTGTTCGTGCTCGCGATCGGCGCCGCCTTCGTCGGCTATCTCGCCGAGCGATTGCTTTGTCGGCGACGAGCGCGGCGAGTTCTGGAAGAACTCGATCCTGGTGCTGCCGCAGTACGATTCGCTCGCCGCTGCCGAAGGTGTCCCGTGGCTCGTTCGACTACCTGCCGCTGATCGCCGCCGCTGATCGGCATCGCCATCGCCTATGTCTTCTATATCGCCGATCCGCGAGCTCCCGGTGCGGCTCGCCATCGCAGTTCCGCGCGCTCTACCTGTTCCTGCTGAACAAATGGTATTTCGACGAGCTTTATGACTGGCTGTTCGTGCGGACCGGCTTTCATGCTCGGCGACGGGCTGCGTGGAAATCCGGCGATGGCGCGGTCATCGACGGGCTCGGGCCCGACGGGGTCGCCGCGGCGACCCGCGATCTGGCGCGCGCAGGCCAGCCGGCTGCAGACCGGCTATCGTCTATCACTACGCCTTCGCGATGATGATCGGCGCTCGTCGCGCTGGTCACCTGGTACCTGTTGCCGCGTTGAGCCGAGGATCATCGTCGTGAGCCATTGGCCGCTTCTGTCGCTCGTCACCTTTCTGCCGTCTGGTCGGTGCCGCGGTTCATCCTGACGGCGCGCGGCGACGAGCGCATCGTCGCGCGCAACGCGCGCAACATCGCGCTGTGGACATCGTTGATCGACTTTGCGCTGTCGCTCGCTGCTGTGGTTCCAGTTCGATCCCAGTACCGCCGACTTCCAATTCGTCGAGCGGGCGGACTGGGTCACCGCTCGGCGGCTTCCAGTTCACCTATCACATGGGGATCGACGGGATCTCGCTGTTCTTCGTCCTGCTCTCGACCCTGCTGACCGTGCTCTGCGTCGTCTCGAGCCTGGGAAGTCGATGCAATTCCGTGTCAAGGAATTCATGATCGCCTTCCTCGTCCTCGAGACGTTGATGGTCGGCATTTTCTGCGCACTCGATTTTGTGCTGTTCTACGTGTTCTTCGAGGGCGTGCTGATCCCGATGTTCCTGATCATCGGCGTCTGGGGCGGATCGAATCGGATCTACTCGGCATTCAAATTCTTCCTCTATACGCTGCTCGGCTCGGTGTTGATGCTGCTCGGCGATCATCGCGGTGTACTTCGAGACCGGGACCACCGACATCGACGGTCGCCCTGACCCACGACTTTCCCGCCGGCCTGCAGAAATGGCTGTGGCTGGCGTTCTTTGCCTCCTTCGCGGTCAAGGTGCCGATGTGGCCGGTGCACACCTGGCTGCCCGATGCGCATGTCGAGGCGCCGACCGCCGGCTCGGTCATCCTCGCCGGCATTCTGCTGAAGCTGGGCGGCTACGGCTTTATCCGCTTCTCGCTGCCGATGTTCCCGCTGGCCTCGGCCTATTTCACGCCGCTGATCTTCACGCTCAGCGCGATCGCGGTGATCTACACCTCGCTGGTGGCGCTGGCGCAGATCGACATGAAGAAGCTGATCGCCTATTCCTCGATCGCCCATATGGGCTTTGTGACGATGGGCACCTTCGCGGTGACCAGCGAGGCGGTGCAGGGCGCGATGATCCAGATGCTGAGCCACGGGCTCGTCTCGGGCGCGCTCTTCCTCTGCGTCGGCGTCCTCTACGACCGGCTGCATACCCACGAGATCGACGCGCTTTGGCGGCCTGATCGAGCGCATGCCGGCTTACGCCTTCGTCTTCATGGTGTTCACTCTGGCGGCGATCGGGCTGCCCGGCACCAGCGGGTTTGTCGGCGAGTTCCTGATCCTGCTCGGCACCTTCAAGGTCAGCACGCTCGAATGCTACCTCGCGGCGACGGCGCTGTTCCTCGGCGCCATGCCTACATGCTCTATCTCTATCGCCGGGTCATCTTCGGCACGATCACCCGCGCCGATCTGCGCGGCATCCTCGATCTGAGCCTGCGCGAGAAGGCGGTATTCGCGCCGCTGCTGGTGCTGGTGCTGTGGATGGGCCTCTATCCCAGCTCGTTTCTGCGGCCGATCCAGGTCTCGGTCGACCACCTCGTCGCAGCAGGTGACCGCCGCCGACCCGAGCGCCGCGCGGTCTGCGCCGCGCGAGCCTGCCTTAAGCTGAGCCCCATGCCGACCTCGCCCTCCCGATCCTCTGCGCCGGCGCTGCCGGAGATGGTCCTCGCGGCTCGCGGCGATGGCGCTTGCTGATCCTCGGGGCGTTGCGCGGCGAAGGCTCGACGCGGCTCGTCTCCTGGCTCGCGATCGGCGTGCTGATCGTCTCGCTTCGTCATCGCCGAGCTCGGCGGGGGCGAGCGGCGCGTCGGGTTCTACGGGATGTTCGTCAACGACGCTTTCGCCCTGTTCACGAAGGCGCTGGTGCTGATCGGCTCGGCCGTCACGATCCTGATGGGTATGCGCTACAACGAGGAGCACGGGATCGCGCGGTTCGAGTTCCCGGTTCTCGTACTGTTGGCGACGACCGGCATGATGGTGATGATCTCGGCCAACGACCTGATCACCCTCTATGTCGGCCTCGAGCTGCAGAACCTGGCGCTCTACGTCGTCGCCAGCTTCAATCGCGATTCGGTGCGGTCGAGCGAGGCCGGGCTCAAATATTTCGTCCTCGGCGCGCTGTCCTCGGGAATGCTGCTCTACGGCGCCTCGCTGATCTACGGCTTTGCCGGCACGACCGCCTTCGACGATCTCGACCAAGCTGTTGACTGGCGGCGCAGCCGGTCGAGACCGGCGATCTTGATCGGCCTCGTCTTCGTCGTCGTCGGGCTCGCCTTCAAGGTCTCGGCGGTGCCGTTCCACATGTGGACGCCCGATGTCTACGAGGGCGCGCCGACCCCGGTCACCGCGTTCTTCGCCGGTGGCGCCCAAGCTGGCGGCGCTCGCTCTGTTCGTCCGCTTCATGATCGAGCCGTTCGGCCCGTTGATCGGCGAGTGGCGCCAGGTCATCATCTTCCTGTCGATCGCCTCGATGGTGCTCGGCGCCGTCGCCGCGATCGCCCAGGAGAATATCAAGCGGCTGATGGCCTACAGCTCGATCGGCCATGTCGGCTACGCGCTGATCGGGCTTGCCGCCGGCACGGCCGATGGGATCCGCGGCGTGCTGGTCTATCATGGCGATCTACCTCGTTCATGACCGTCGGCAGCTGGGCGGTGATCTTGTGCATGCGCCGGAGCGGCCGCATGCTCGAGGGCATATCGCGATCTCGCCGGGCTGTCGCAATCGCAGCCGGGCCTCGCCCTGGCTCTGGCGATCTTCATGTTCGCGCTGAGCGGCATCCCGCCGACCGCCGGATTCTTCGCCAAGTTCTACGTGTTTCTCGCGGCGATCGATGCGCAGCTCGCCGGGCTCGCGGTCATCGGCGTCGTGACCAGCGTCGTCTCGCGCCTTTTATTATCTTCGGGTCGTCAAGGTCATGTACTTCGACGAGCCGCGTCGGCGCCTTCGACCGCCCGATCACCGCCGAGCTCAAGGGTGTGGTGTTCGTCACCGCGGTCATCACGCTTGTTCTTCTTCCTGTTCCCGGACCGATCGTCGGTGGCGCCGAGGCCGCGGCCTCGGCCCTCTTTGCCCGATGAGCCGGATTGCAGCCGACGCTGCCCCGAGGCTATCGGCTGGTCCGCTACGACACGGTCGGCAGCACCAATGACGAGGCGAAGCGTCTGGCGCGCGACGGCGCAGCAGAAGGAACGCTGGTCTGGGCGCTCGAGCAGACCGCCGGCCGCGGGCGGCGCGGGCACGCCCGGGCGTCGCCGCGCGGCAATCTCTACGCTTCGCTGATCTTGCGCCCCGGCTGCCCGGCGGTCGGGCAGCGCAGCTCGGCTTTGTCGCGGCGCTGGCCGTCGGCGACGCGCTCGGCGCTGATCTGCCAGCGGCTCGGGGCTGTCGCTACAAATGGCCGAACGACGTGCTGGTAAACGGCCGCAAGATCGCCGGCATCCTGCTCGAGTCGGAGACTGGGCGACGGGCAGATCCGGAGTTTGTCATCGCTCGGCGTCGGCATCAATCTCGCCTCTTCGCCGCGAGGAACCGAGTTTCCAGCCACCTCGATCGCCGAGCAAGGCGTGGCGGCCGTCGTCGCCGGCGGCACGCGCTCGAGGAGTTCGTCCGATATTTCCGACGCTTGGGAGCGGCGCTGGCGCGAGGACGGCTTCGCGCCGGTGCGCGCGGCTTGGCTGGCGCGCGCGACTGTCGCTCGGCGACGCCGATCCGCGTCCACCTGCAGACCGCCACCTTGTACGGCCGGTTCCTCGATATAGATCAGCAGGGTGCGCTGCTGCTGGAGAGCGCGGGGAGAGCTGCCGCCGCATCTCAGCCGGCGAGATCTTCCCGGCAAACCGCTGACGAGGCCGACATGCTGCTTGCCGATCAACGCCAACAACACGAACACGGTGTTCGCCGTGTGGGATGGCGCTCGCCTGACCGGAGCGTGGCGCGCAGCCACCGACGCGCGCCGCACTGCCGACGAGTATGTCGGTCTGGCTCGATCATCTCCTCGGGCTGCAGAATCTGTCGCGGCGGCAGATCGATGGCGCGGTCATCGCCAGCGTCGTGCCGGAAGCGAATTTCAACCTGCGCCGGCTGTGCCGCGAGTATTGCCGCAGCGATCCGCTCGTCGTCGGCGAGCCGGGCGTTGCGATCGGCGCGCGGTCGCTCGTCGACCGGCCGGAGGAGGTCGGCGCCGACCGTCTCGTCAACACCGTGGCGGCTCACGACCGCTACAAGGGACCGCTGATCGTCGTCGATTTCGGCACCGCCACCACCTTCGACGTGGTCGACGCCGACGGCAATTATCTGCGGCGGGGTGATTGCGCCCGGCATCAACCTGTCGCTGCAGGCGCTCGCCATGGCGGCGGCGAAGCTGCCGCAGCGTGCCGATCGCCCGCACCGAGACGGTGATCGGCACCAGCACCGTGGCGTGCATGCAGTCCGGCATCTTCTGGGGCTATGTCGGGCTGGTCGAGGGTCTGGTCGACCGCATCAAGCCAGAGTTCGGCGCGCCGATGGCATGTCGTATCCACCGGCGGCCTCGCGCCGCTGTTCGCACGGCGCGACCGAGGTCATCAACCACGTCGATCCCGATCTGACCTTGTGGGGGCTTCGCCTGATCTACCGCCGAAACAGCAACCAGATGAACGATCTGCCACCGCAGTCAGGGGCCACGTGCCGGAATGACCGCGAGCGCGCTGTTACTTCGTTTCCGCTCGGCGGCGCGGGAGAGATCGGGATGAACCTCAACCTCTACGGCTACGCCGGCGACTGGCTGATCGTCGATTGCGGCGTCACCTTCGGCGATGATTCCCAGCCCGGGCTCGAGGTCGTCATGCCCGACCCCGCTTTCATCGTCGAGCGCCGCGACCGGCTGCTCGGGATCGTCGCGACGCACGCGCATGAGGACCACATCGGGGCTATTCCCTACTCTGTGGACGCAGCTGCGTTGCCCGGTTTGGGCGACGCCGTTCACCGCCTCGCTGCTGCGCGCCAAGCTCGTCGAGGCCGGCATCGCCGACAAGGTCCGGATCAACGTCGTGCCGATGTCGCGGGCGGTTCACGATCGGCCCGTTCGACCTCGAACTGATCACGCTGACGCATTCGATCCCCGAGCCCAATGCGGTTGCGCTGCGCACACCGGTCGGCACGGTGCTGCATACCGGCGATTGGAAGTTCGATCCCGACCCGCTGATCGGCTAGACCGCCGACGAGGCAGCCCTGCGCCGGCTCGGCGACGAGGGCGTTCTCGCGATGATCGGCGATTCGACCAACGCATTGCGGCCGGGCACCTCTGGCTCGGAGGCGGATCTGCGCCGGTCGCTGATCGAACTCGTCGGCGCATTACGACGCGCGGGTGGCGGTCGCCTGCTTCGCCTCGAATGTGGCGCGCCTCGAAACGATCGCCCGGGCCGCGCGCGCCGCATGGCCGCGAGGTGGCATTGGTCGGACGATCGCTGTGGCGGATCGACAAGGCGGCGCGCGAGAACGGCTATCTCGCCGATTTGCCGCGATTTCTGACCGAGGACGAGGCGGGCTACATCCCGCGCGACAAGATTCTGCTGATCTGCACCGGCAGCCAGGGCGAGCCGCGCGCTGCTCTTGCCCGGATCGCCCGCGAGGACCATCCCAACATCGTGCTCGAGACGGGCGATGTCGCGATCTTCTCGTCGCGCATCATTCCCGGCAACGAGAAGGCGATCAACCGGCTGCAGAACGCGCTGGTCCGGCTCGGGATCGAGATCGTCACCGAGGAGGACCACTTCGTCCACGTCTCCGGCCATCCGGCGCGCGACGAGCTGGTGCGCATGTACCAGATGGTCCGTCCGCGGGTGGCGATCCCGGTCCATGGCGAAGCCCGCCATCTGATCGCCCACGCCGACCTCGCCCGGGAATGCCAGGTCCACCAGCCGCTCATCGTGCAAAACGGCGACATGGTGCGGCTCGACCCCGAGCGGCGCCACCATCGTCGACGAGGTTCCGGTCGGCCGGCTGGCGAGCGACGGCAAGGGGCTGTTGCCGCTCGGCGGCATCCGCGCTGAGGGACCGGCGTCGCGTCACCTTGAACGGCAGCGCCGTCGCCACGGTAGTTCTCGACCGGCAGGGCCGCCTCGCTGCACCCCCTGCGATCAGTATGATCGGGTTGGTCGAGGAGGCCGCAGCAACCACGGCCGCACCGTTTTTTCGCGACGCTGTCGAGCGAGCGGTCGACGCACTACCGGCCGCGGCGCGTCGAGACGACGATCTCGTGCGCGACGCGGTTCGGCGCAGCCTGCGCCGAGCCATCAACGAGCGTTTCGGCAAGCGGCCTTTGACCGAGATCCAACTCGTCCGGATCTGAGCGGAACATTCACGCTCGCTCACATCACCGGCGGAACGAGGTGCTTTAGCGGGCAAATCGTTTGTTCGCACCCGCGAAGAAGCGGTAATATTTCAGGGAAATGACCATATAGAGATCGCGGCGGTGCCCCGAGGTGCGGCCGCGATTTTCTTTCTTACAGAGCAGCCTTGGCCGTCACCTCCGCACCCCCGTCCGCCCCCGACGTCACCGCCGTCACGATCGAAGAGGAGATGAAGCGCTCGTACCTCGATTACGCGATGAGCGTGATCGTGGCGCGCGCGCTGCCCGATGTCCGCGACGGGCTGAAGCCGGTGCATCGCCGCATCCTCTACTCGATGAAGGTCAACGGCAACGAGTGGAACCGCGGCTACCGCAAATCGGCCCGCATCGTCGGCGACGTGATGGGCAAATATCACCCGCACGGCGATCTGCGCGATCTACGACGCGATGGTGCGCATGGCGCAGGATTTCTCGATGCGCCTGCCGCTGATCGACGGCCAGGGCAATTTCGGCTCGATGGACGGCGATCCGCCGGCGGCCATGCGCTACACCGAGGCGCGGCTCGCCCGCGTCGCCGATGCGCTGCTCGACGATCATCGACAAGGACACCGTCGACTTCCAGCCCAACTACGACGAGACCGAGCGCGAGCCCACGGTCCTGCCGGCCGGCTTCCCGAACCTGCTGGTCAACGGCGCGCAGCGGCATCGCGGTCGGCATGGCGACCAACATCCCGCCGCACAATCTCGGCGAGGTGATCGACGCCTGCTGCGCCTATATCGACAATCCGGCGATCACCATCGACGAGCTGATGGAATACGTGCCGGCGCCGGATTTCCCGACCGGCGGCATCATCATCGGCCGCGCCGGCACGCATGCCGGCCTACAAGACCGGCCGCGGCGCGATCATCATGCGCGGCCAAGACGCCATGTCGAGGAGGTGCGCGAGGACCGCGAGGCGATCGTCGTCACCGAGATCCCCTATCAGGTCAACAAGGCGAGGCTGCATCGAGCGCATCGCCGAGACTGGTGCGCGACAAGCGTGATCGAGGGCATCTCCGAGCTGCGCGACGAGAGCGACCGCGACGGCGTGCGCGTCGTCGATCGAGCTGAAGCGCGACGCCGATGCCCGACATCGTCCTCAACCAGCTCTACCGCCACACCGCCGCTGCAGACCAGCTTCGGCGTCAACATGCTGGCGCTCGAACGGCGGCCGGCCCGAAGCTGCTGACCCTGCGCGACATCATCGCCGCCTTCATCGCCTTCCGCGAGGAGGTCATCACCCGGCGCACCGAGCTATCGTGCTCGAGCAAGGCGCGCGAGCGCGCGCATGTGCTGGTCGGGCTCTGTGATCGCGGTCGCCAATCATCGACGAGATCATCGCGCTGATCCGCGCGCGCGCCCGATCCGGCGAGCGCGCGCGAGCCGGTCTGGTCGGCCAGCGCCTGGCCGGCGGCCGATGTCGCGCCGCTGGTGGCGCTGGTCGGCGAGCCCGGCCGCGAGCGTCGCCGACGACGGCACCTATCGGCTGTCGGACGAGCAGGCGCGCGCGATCCTCGATCTGCGGCTGCAGCGCCTGACCGGGCTCGAGCGCGACAAGATCGCCGAGGAGCTGCAGCGAGCTGGTCACGCGAGATCGCGGGCTATCTCGAGATCCTGAGCTCGCGCGCGCGGCTGATCGAGGTGCTGCGCGAGCGAGCTGCTGGCGATCAAGGAGCGGTTCGCCAACGCCGCGGCGCACCGACGATCGAGGATGTCGAGTTCGAGGCCGACATCGAGGCCTGATCCAGCGCGAGGACATGGTCGTCACGGTCAGCCATGCCGGCTACATCAAGCGGGTGCCGCTGTCGACCTATCGCGCCCAGCGCCGCGGCGGCCGCGGCCGCGCCGGCATGGCGATCCGCGAGGAGGATTTCCTCAGCCAGGTCTTCGTCGCCTCGACCCTCGCGCCGGTGCTGTTCTTCACCTCGTCGGGGCGGGTCTACAAGCTCAAGGTCTACCGCCTGCCGCTCGGCACGCCGCAGGCGCGCGGCCAGGCCGATGGTCAATCTGCTGCCGAACCTGCGCCGAGGGCGAGACGATCTCGACCGTCATGCCGTTGCCGGAGGACGAGGAGAGCTGGGGCGATGCTCACCGTCATGTTCGCGACCGCCAACGGCTATGTCCGGCGCAACGCGCTCTCGCGATTTCGGCGATGTCACGCGCGAACGGCAAGATCGCGATGAAGTTCGAGGGCGAGGATGCCGACGACCGGCTGATCGCGGTCGCGACCTGCACCGACGCCGACGACGTGCTGCTCGCCACCCGCAACGGCAAGGCGATCCGCTTCCCGGTCGGCGATGTACGGGTGTTTGCCGGGCCGCATCCTCGGTCGGCGTGCGTGGCATCCGCCTGCTCGGCGACGACCAGGTCATCTCGATGTCGATCCTGCGCGCACGAGGAGATCGGCCCCGAGGCGCGCAACGCCTATCTGAGGCTTGCCGCGCGAGCGCGCGCCGCCAGATGGGCGAGGAGAGCGAGACGCCGCCGAGGCCAGGCGCCCGAAGCCGGAGCGACGAGGGCGAGGCTGCCGGCGGCGAAGGCGGCGATCTCGGAGGAGCAGCTATCGCCGATCTCGCGGCGCGCGAGGAGTTCGTGCTGAGCGTCACCGAGAAGGGCTTCGGGGTCAGCGCAGTTCGGCTTATGACTACCGCATCACCGGCCGCGGCGGGCAGGGCATCGACAATATGGATCTGAGCCGGCGGCAGCGATGCGATCGTCGCCGTCTTCCCGGTCGGCCACAACGACCAGGTCATGCTGGTGACCGACGGCGGCATGGTGATCCGCTGCCCGGTCCACGACATCCGCATCGCCCGCCGGCGGCAGCCAGGGTGTGGTGATCTTCAAGGTCGGCGAGGGCGAGCGGGTGGTCTCGGTGGCGCGGCTCCCGGAGGTCGCCGAGGAGAACGGAGGAGGCGAACGGCTCAGACGACTCCGGCAGAAGACCGAACAAGCCAACGAGGGGGACGACGATGACCCAGCTCGCGCATCGGGATCTACCCCGGCACCTTCGACCCGATCACCAACGGCCATACCGGACATCATCCGCCGGGCGCTGCAGGATTGTCGACCGGCTGGTCATCGGCGTCGCCCGCAACGACGGGAAGGGCCCGCTGTTCGCGACCGACGAGCGGGTCGAGATCGTGCGCGACGAGGTCGCCCATCTCGACGAACGGCGACGCCGAGCGCGATCGAGGTGCGCGCCGTTCGACACCCTGCTGATGAACTTCGCCCAATCGGTCGGCGCGAGCGTGGTCATCCGCGGGCTGCGCGCGGTCTCGGATTTCGAATACGAGTTCCAGATGGCCGGCATGAACGCCCGGCTCAACCCCGAGATCGAGACCGTCTTTCTGATGGCCTCGGACCGCTTCCAGTTCATCTCGTCGCGCTTCGTCAAGGAGATCGGCGCCCTCGGCGGCGACGTTTCGCATTTCGTCAGCCCGCGCGTCGCCGTTCGCCTCCTCGATCGTTTCGCCAACGGTCGCGCAAGCCGCGCCGCCGCCCTGTCGCGGCATGATTGGAACGTCGCTCGCTATCGCAGCGAAGCGCCACTGATTGGGTCGCTTGCACGTTGTCTGACGTGCTGGGCTGATTAGCAGCCTGATCGGCCGGCTGCTTATTCGTTACGCTATAACATCGGTCGCCATGTGCCGCAGGAGGCCAGCGCGTGACGCCTCAGCAAATCGAAACCGCGCTTGCGCGGGCGCAGCGGATCTGCGCGCTGCGCGGCGCGCGAATGACGCCGGTGCGCCGGCAGGTGTCTCGAGCTGATCCTGCGTGCCGACCAGCCGACGAGAGCCTACGCGCTGCTCGCGCACAGCTCGAGCAAGAGCGCGGCAAGCTCGGCCCGCCGACACGTCTACCGCGCGCTCGATTTTCTGATCGCCCACAAGCTCATCCATAAGGTCGAGACCTCCAACGCCTTTGTCGCCTGCGGCGATGTCGAGCATCTCGCACGAGAGCCAATTCATGATCTGCGAGGACTGCGGTGCCACCGAGGAGATCCGCGACGACGAAATCGTGCAGAGCCTGCGCCGGCTCGGCGAAGGGCGGGGTTTTGCCGTCGAGCGGCAGGTCATCGAGGCCCGCGGGCTGTGCCCCGCCTGCCGCACCGGGCAACGGCAAGCGTGACCGGGCCGAGCTTCGTCCACGCCTGGGCTTTCGCCCGGTTCGGGCTTTTCTGCAACGCGGCCTGTTCGAGCAAAGCGTCGCCGAGCGGCTGGTCTGGGCCGCGATCGCATGCATGGCTGCTCTGGCTTGCGATCTGGTGGGCGCTGTCATGAGCGCCGCTGCCGAAGGTGCCGTCGTCTTCCGCGACCTCACCTTGACCTATGAGCGTCATCCGGCGGTCCATCATTTGAGCGGAGCGCTGGCGCGCGGTTCGCTGACCGCGATCGTCGGCCCCAACGGAGCGGGAAAGAGCACGCTGTTGAAAGGCATCGTCGGTCAGATGCGGCCAGCCGAGGGTATGATCGAACGCGCCGATCTCGGCCGCGGCGGCATCGCCTATCTGCCGCAGCATGCCGAGATCGAACGACGGTTTCCGATCTCTGTTCTCGATGCCGTGCTGCTCGGACATTGGCGGCAGATCGGCTGGGCCGGGGCGGTAACCGAAGCGATGGGCGAAAAGGCGCGCAGAGCGCTCGCCGCCGTCGGTCTCGACGGGTTCGAGCGCCGGCCGATCGAGACCCTTTCAGCCGGCCAGTTCCAGCGCGTCCTCTTCGCCCGGCTGATCGTCCAGGATGCCGAGCTGATCCTGCTCGACGAGCCGTTTGCCGCGGTCGATTGGCGGACCAGCGAGGATCTCCTGCACCTGGTCGAGAGCTGGCACCGGGAACGCGGACGGTCGCCGCCGTCCTTCACGACCTCCGACCAGGTCCGCGCGCATTTCCTGATACCCTGCTGATCGCCCGGGAATGCGTCGCCTGGGGAGCGACGCCGAGAGGTCGTGACACGCCGGCCAATCTGGCTGCGGCGCGGCCGCCATATGTCCGAGGAGCCCTGGTCGGCCGAGGGGCCGAGGATTGCCGACCGCGTCCCCGTGCGTGATGCGGGCGCCGGATCAGACCGGGCCGCCGACGATGGCGCGATAGATCACCAGGATCAGCACCGCGCCGACAATGGCACCGATGAAGCCGGCAGCCTGGCCCTGCCCATACCAGCCGATGCGCTGTCCGAGCCAGGTCGCGAAGATCGAGCCGACGATCCCGAGCAGCGTCGTGACGATGAACCCGCCCGGCCCGCCGACGAACCACTTGGCGATCAGCCCCCGCCAGAAACCCGATAATGATGATCCAGAGCCAATGCAGCATGTCAGCCCCACACTTCGCGCGCGGTCTCGACGACGAGGCGCAGCTTGGCGTTCTGCTCGTCCCGATCGTCAGCGCGTTGCCGTCGACGGTCGACGAGAAGCCGCATTGCGGGCTGAGGCAGAGCTGCTCGAGCGGCACGTATTTGCGCGGCCTCGTCGATCCGGCGCTTCAGCTCGTCCTTGCTTTCGAGCGCCGGGCGCTTGCTGGTGACGAGGCCGAGCACCACCTCGCTTCGTTCCCGCGCGGCACGAAGCGCAACGGCTCGAAGCCGCCCGAGCGGGCGTCGTCGTATTCGAGGAAGAAGCCGTCGACCGCGAGCTCGCCGAACAAGCGCCTCGGCGACATGGTCGTAGCCGCCCTCGGCCACCCAGGACGAGCGGAAATTGCCGCGGCACATATGGGTGCACACGGTCATGCCCGCGGGCTTGCCGGCGAGCGCCTGGTTGATCAGGCGGATGTTGGTCAGGTGCTGCGTTGTCGCCGTCGCCGCCGATGCTCGTCGACATAGGCGCGCTGCGCCGGGTCGTTGAGATAGGCGAGGCTGGTGTCGTCGAGCTGCAGATAGGTGCAGCCCGAGCGCCGCGAGGCCGGCGATCTCCTCCGGCATAGACCTCGGCGAGGTCGTGCCAGAAGGCGTCCATCTCGGGATAGGCGGCCTGGTCGATCACCGCCCGGCCGCCGCGGTAATGCAGCATCGAGGGCGAGGGGATCGTCAGCTTGGCGACGGTGCCGGCCGGCGCCACCGATTTCAGATAGGCGAAATCCTCGGCGAAGATCGTCTTGTCGAGGCTCAGCCTGCCGGCCGATGCGAAACGCGCCGAGTGCGGCCTCGACCGGGCCCGCCTCGTTCTTGAACTGGATGCGCAGGGTCTGGTCGGTCTTGGCGACCCCGCCGATCTGGTAGAGGAAATCCATGTGCCAGGAGCCGCGGCGGAACTCGCCGTCGGTGACCCCTTCGAGGCCGACCTCCGCCTGCATCCGCACGGCATCGCGGATCGCCGTCGTCCTCGACGCGGCGCAACTCTTCGGCCGAGAGCCGGCCGGCCTGATGCTCGGCCCGCGCCCGCAACAATTCCGGCGGACGCAGCAGGCTGCACGGACATGGTCAGCGCTGGAACCGGCGGGCCTGTCACATCATACGCTCGTCCGTCACCCTCCCGGTAGTCGACGTGGTTCGTGTTAGAGGCGGGTGGAGCTGCTGCGCTTCCCGCCATTCCTTCGCCGGAGCGCCATCGGCGGCGGGTTACGCCGCGCTAACCCGCCCTACCTGCTGCCGACATGGCTCCTGCCGCCAACCGAGGTCGCCGCTCACAAAACCTTGAGGTACTCGAGCAGCGCCTCGCTTCTCCGCCGGCGGATAGCTGCGTCCCAGCTTTCTTCTACGGCACGCGACGGCTGCATTTCCTGAGTTCCGATCGCTGCAGTCGGTGGTCTTCAGCGTGTAGTTGAACATGGTCTGGTCGGCGGCCAAACCCACATTCACCGGATCGTAAGCCGGTCCGGTACTCGGAACGCGGCGGGCCTTTCAGTCGCCGGTTTGAGCAGATCGGCCAGCGTCGGAACGGAGCCGTTGTGCAGGTACGGGGCTGTCGCCCAGATGCCCTGGAGACACGCGGGATCTGTAGGCGCGGAGAACAGGCGCCGGAAGGAATGCGCCTTTGAGATCTGCCATCTCCGGTGTGAAGCTGAAAGTCGACCGCCGGCGCGCTTCAGCCTGCGGCGCGGCGAGCGAGGACGTACTCCTGCAGGATTGATCCGACGACCGATACGCCGAGGATGTTGATCGACTTATCGCGGGCTTGAGCGGTGAAATAACGAACGGAATCTCCGCTCCGTTCAGGACCCCGCTCTGAGCGGTCCAGCCGAGAATGTCGTATTGCCTGGTATCCGTGCCTACGTCCTGGATTGGTGTGGCCCAGGTCCTCTGCTCGAAAAACCGCGTCACACCGGGTCGGACTCCGTGACATTCGGCGCACCCGCCCTGCTCCTCCCGGCCACGCATGATCGCTTCGCCCGCGCTTCGCGAGCGCCGTGTCGATCGCAAATGGCCATTTCGGCGGGCCGATCTTCTTCACCAGCCCTCGAGCGCGTTCAGGCCATGGAGTTCGCCGGAGTTCTCGTTCAAGTAGTCGAGCGCCGAGCAGGTGCCACCGATCCTTCTTCGGGCGGTAGACGGCAAACACCCCGCGTACACCTCGCCCAGATTGCGGGACAGACCGAGAATGTCGTTGCCGCTATCGGCAAAGCCCGGCCACTGCGTCTGTCCTGAACCGGAGGTTCCATAGGAAAGGGATAGCGGACCAGCGCGTCCGCGCACTGGATATTCTCCGCAATGACATGCGTCGGCGGAGGCCCGTGATATCGAGCCCGGTGAGCCGGTTGAAAATCATCGCGACCGCGTCGAGCGCGCCGGGCCCCAGGCATTCGGCGGCAACGCGCGCGTCATCCAGCGTGTGATAGGGGTAGGACCGGTCGGACACCTCCTGACGCAGACTTGCCTTTCTTGCGGCGTCGCGGCGGGTGGCCGGAGCACGGTCTGCGCGAACTCGAAAACGCCGCTTCACTTGGTCAGCACCGCGCTCACGGCGATGTCGAGATCGGCTGAAAGCCTGAAAATCGACCGATGGCCGGGCCGCCATCGACTCGGTAGGCGGTATCGGCGACCGTAATCTGCCTCGTATGGCAGGCCGAGCAGGTCATGCCGATGGTTTCGCTGCCGCTCGAGCCGGCGACGGTGAAGCCAATCGGCATTCCGGGAATGTCGTTATTCGGCAAGTAGCCGTAGCGGCCGGACTTCCGGATGTGGAACGGCTCGCCGTTCGGCTGCTTCAGCGCCTGCATCCAGCGCAGAGGCATGATGCGCGAACCCGTGCTCCCGGCTGTGCAAAAGTCCCACTCCGGGCGCTCGGGGGTCCACCAGTTGGGGCCTTGGTCCGGCAACACCGGCTGCGAGGATCGTCCGGCGTCGTCGGCTTTACCGGGGGCAGCGGCGCGCAAGCGGTCATGCAGCAGAACACCACCGCCAGAAACCCAATAATGATGATCCAGAGGTCAATGCGTGTCACGTCAATAATTCCGTGCGGGCGCAGCAAACTGGCAAACGACATGGTCGTCGCGGAACTTGCGGCCCGACGTGTCGCTCATGGCAACCTCCCGCGACCGGATTAGTCCGTGGCGAAGCCGCTCGTACAATCCCCCGTGCGGGAGCCGACGCGTCGGAGACCCACCGCCTTCGGTGCACCGGGATCGACCCGGCGAAGACCGCTGAACCGGGCGAAATCTGCATCGGTCGAGTACAAACATACCCGCGCTCCATCGCGAGGACAGCCGGAAGTGGACATCGGTGGTGAGGTTGCCGGCCGTCCGCGGAGAAGCCTCCAGAGTTCGGCCTCGAAGCCTTGCAAAAGTGTGTATTTCGAGGGCTGCGCAATATGAACATGCGGCAACGCCAGCCAAGCCTGAAGCTTGCTTTCCATTACTTGCCTGAACCGGGAGCGGGCGCGCGACCACTCTGCGGTTGGTCGTGATACCGCACAAAACCCAGCACTGCCGCCCAAGCCAGTCCAATGCCTTCGGTGCCCGAGAGACAGGCGTCCCGCCACAGCCTGAGCCCTGTCGTAGAAGTGCCGGAGTCAGCGTTGTGGGCGTGAACGAGGACGTTTACGTCGGGCAGAATCATGGATTTTTCTGCGAAAGCCTCCGCCTCCAGCTCATCCGCGAGCTGCCCGAGTTTGTCGAGATCGATACCCGGCCTAAAGCCGAACGAGTGGGAAATCGTCTTCGGCGCGGGATCGCGTCGGGTCGCGTAGCCTCGCCCAACCCGGCGCGAATTGTTCGACTGACCGCTTCCTTAAAGGAGATGCCCAGCTCCCGGGCGCGCCGTTCTACCAATCCCGCGAGATCATCCTCGAGCGTCAGAGTCGTCCGCATTTCCGGCATCATCGATGCCTGACGTTTTGATGTCAAGACATCAAAATGCCGTCGGCGAGGTCCGCCCATTCGCACACCCGATACTGAGATACGAGCGCGCCCGGGACTTGGTCGGTGGCGGGAACGGTGGGCCGGCAGACCTATCGCTCATCGCAACGCCTCCCGATGGTTCGTGGTTCGTGGCAGGTTCGTAGGGCGGGTGGAGCGCAGCGCGGCCCGCCATTTCCTTCGCGGAGCACCAACGGCGGGTTACGCTGTTTTCGCTAACCCGCCCTACCCACCCCCTGAGTGTCACGGTGGCAGGCGCAGCGATTGACAACCTAGCGCCTTGGTCTGCTTCCTCACCGATCTCAGATTGCTTCGTCGCCTCGCCCCTCGCAATGACCTCTCGCGTCAGAACGGGATGTCGTCGTCGAGGTCGTTGACCGGGGTGCGGCCGCGGGCCGGCGCGGCGGTGGCGGCGGCGCGGGGCTCGTCGCCGAAGCTGCCGCCGGCATAGCCTTCGTCGTAGCCGCCTCGATCGGCGGGCCGCCGGCGCCGCGGGCGCCCCCGCACCGTCGTCAGCATCGTCAGCTCGCCGCGGAAGCGGCTGCAGCACCACTTCGGTCGTGATAGCGCTCCTGGCCGCTGTTGTCGGTCCATTTGCGGGTCTGCAGGGCGCCCTCGACGTAAACCTTCGAGCCCTTCTTCAGGTATTTCTCGGCGATCTCGGCGAGCCGCTCGTTGAAGATCACGACGCGGTGCCACTCGGTGCGCTCCTTGCGCTCGCCCGGACACCCGGTCGCGCCAGCTCTCCGAGGTGGCGATCGCTCAGATTGGCGATGCGCATGCCGTCCTGGGTCGAGCGGATCTCGGGGTCGCGGCCGAGGTTGCCGACCAGGATTACCTTGTTGACGCTGCCAGCCATCGGATCACCGCCCTGTCGTGATTCATCAAGAATGCCCATCTTATCAAACCTGCCGGATGTTCCTACTTCATTCTTCCCCATGGACAGATCCGATATGACCTACCTGACCCCCATCTACGATCCCATCAGCGGCGACATCGAGCCCGGCGCCCCGGTGCCGGCGAGCTTCGGCGCGGCCGAGGATCTGGCACTCTTCGACGCCTATTCCGCGCGCCGTCGATCAGCGCCGTCGACACGGGTCGGCCCCGGCGGTCCTGCACCTCCAGGTCAGCGGCGCTCAAGCGACGCGTGCCGGCGGCGCCGGCTCGGGCGTTGTCTTCACCCCGACGCCTATGTGCTGACCAACAGCCACGTCGTCAGCGGCGCGCGCAAGATCGAGGCGACTTTTCCCGATGGGCGCAGCCTCGCGGCGAACCTGGTCGGCGACGATCCCGACACCGATCTCGCCGTCTTGCGCCTCGGATGGCGAGACGCCGGCCTTCGCCCGGCTCGGCGATTCGCGCCGGCTGCGGGTCGGCCAGCTCGTCGTCGCCATCGGCAACCCGTTCGGCTTTCAATGCACGGTCACCGCCGGGGTCGTCAGCGCCCTCGGCCGCTCGTTGCGCACCCGCTCGGGGCGGCTGATCGACAGCGTGATCCAGACCGACGCCGCACTCAACCCGGGGAATTCCGGCGGGCCGCTCGTCACCGCCGCGGGCGAGGTGCGTCGGCATCAACACCGCGATCATCGGCATGGCGCAGGGCATCTGCTTCTCGATCTCGGCGGCTACGGTCGAGTTCGTCGCCGCGCGGCTGATCCGCGACGGCCGGGTGCGGCGCTGCTATATCGGGGTCGCCGGACAGAACGTGCCGTTGCCGCGGCGGGTCGTGCGCTTCCACGAGCTCGCCCGCGAGACCGGGGTGCGCATCCAATCGACCGCACCCGACGGGGCGCGCGCGCGCGGCCGGGCTGCTGAGCGGCGACATCATCGTCGCGGTCGACGGCATCGCGGTCGGCGATGTCGACGAATTGCACCGGCTGATGACCGAGGAGCGGGTCGGCAAGCCGGTGCCGATCACCGTGCTGCGCCTGTCGCAAAAGCTCGAAATCGCCGTCACCCCGCGCGAGATCGCCGCCGCGCGCGGCGGCTGAGCTGAATTGCACCACAGAGGCACCGAGGACACAGGGGCATGCAGCCCCGCACCCCATCTCTGTGCCGCTCTGGGTCCTGCCTGGCTGACCCAGCATCGAGCGGGTCGAGGGCTTACCGGCTCATCTCCTCGCCCCTTGCGGGAGAGGGTCAGGGTGAGGGGCGCAATCGTAGAGCATGATCCGCATATCCGCGTAGTGTGCACGAGATTCCGCAGCGGGACAGCGGACATCTACCCGGAACCGAGGTGATCCATGAGGCGGCACCGCGCGCTCGCCGTGATCGCGGCGAGCTTGATCCTGTTTGCGTCGCAAGCCCGGGGACAGCAGCCGGTTCATCGCATCGGAGTTCTCTCGGCCACCGAGAATCCCGAGATGATGCAGGCTTGGCTGGAGGGATTACGCGAGCGCGGCTATGTCGTGGGCCGGAATCTTCAGATCGAGTATCGTTACTCGCAAGGCCGGACCGAGCAGATCCCCGCGCTCGTGGCTGAGCTCGTCGCGTTTGGCCCAGAGGTCATCGTCGCCGCCACGGCCGCCAAACGCGGTCGCGGTCCACGCCGCTGCTCCGACGATTCCGCTCGTCTTCATCGCTGTGGCCGACCCGGTCGCGCTCGGTCTGGTCGAGAGCCTGGCGCATCCGGGTGGCAATGTGACCGGGTTCGCGACAATGGTGCCCGAAGGTTTCGTCGGGAAGCAGCTCCAGTTCCTCGAAGGCCTCGTTCCACAGGCATCACGGATCGCCGTGTTGATCAATCCCACGAACCCAATTCACCAGCGAGAGCAGGCGAAGCTCCCCGAGATCGGGCGACTGCTGGGAGTGGAGCTGGTCGTCGTCGAGGCGAGCAAGCCGGATCAACTCGAGACAGCCTTCGAGACAGCGCACACGCAGGGTGCCGAGGCGATCCACGTCTTCGGCGATCCGCTCATTTTCATTCACTCGGCGAAGGTCGTGGGGCTCGCCGCTCGCTATCGATTGCCGGCGATGTACTTGGATCGGCGGAATGTACTGGACGGCGGACTTATGTCCTATGGTCCGAACACCAGTCGACTTCTGGCGTCGCGCTGGCGCCTACGTGGACAAAATCCTCAAGGGCGAGAGACCTGGTGATCTGCCGGTCGAGCAGCCGACCCGATTCTATCTGATCGTGAACCTCAAGACGGCAGCGGCGCTCGGCATCACGGTCCCGCCCTCGATCCTCGCGCAAGCCGACGAGGTGATCGAGTAGCTCGACCGGATCCCGCCCTCGCGTTAGCAGATCAAGGGCTGAGGTGCGGAGAGCGGTAAATGGGCATTGACAGTTTGCTTCGTGCGTGCTAATTTAGCAACTATCGTAATTGATATTTCGGTTAAGGCCGGCATGAGCTGTCATTCCACTCTTCCTTTGTTTTCGACCCTGCCGCGCCGGGTGCGAATCGCCGCCGCCCGGGGTGGAGTGAGGGTCCGAGCAGGGAGCGAAATCGGGGCAAAAAGCGGGCTCACCGCTCCCTGCCGCCTCCCTCAGACCCCTCTTGCTCCTCCCTGCAACCTTCCCTGAGCGAAATCCGCCATGGGATCGTAAGCAATTGTTATAAAGGGATTTATTCTCGCTCCAATGGTGCCGTGTCAACTTTCCTCCCTGAGCTGAGGGACGGGTGTTCCGGCGGTAGCGCCGGCCGCGCTCCCGCGATAAGATCTGGCATGCAGCAGCAGATCCGGATCCGCGGCGCGCGGGAGCACAACCTCAAGAACATCGATGTCGACCTGCCGCGCGACAGCCTGGTGGTGATCACCGGGCTGTCGGGCTCGGGCAAGTCCTCGCTCGCCTTCGACACGATCTATGCCGAGGGCCAGCGCCGCTATGTCGAGAGCCTGTCGGCCTATGCGCGGCAGTTCCTCGAGCTGATGCAGAAGCCCGACGTCGACTCGATCGAGGGCCTGTCGCCGGCGATCTCGATCGAGCAGAAGACGACCTCGCGCAACCCGCGCTCGACGGTCGGCACGGTGACCGAGATCTACGACTATATGCGCCTCCTGTGGGCGCGGGTCGGCATGCCCTACTCGCCGGCGACCGGGCTGCCGATCGTCAGCCAGACCGTGTCGCAGATGGTCGACCGGGTGCTGGCGATGCCGCAGGGCACCAGGCTCTATCTGCTCGCGCCGATCGCGCGCGGCCGCAAGGGCGAGTACCGCAAGGAGCTGGCCGAGCTGCAGAGGCGCGGCTTTCAGCGGGTCAAGATCGACGGCAAGATGATGCGAGCTCGACGAGGTCCGCGCCGCTCAACAAGAACCTCAAGCACGACATCGAGATCGTCGTCGACCGCATCATCGTCGACGGCGATCTCGGCAACCGGCTCGCCGATTCGTTCGAGACCGCGCTCGAGCTGGCCGACGGCATCGCGATCACCGAAGACGCCGATCCGGGCGAGCAGACGATCTTCTCGGCGAAGTTCGCCTGCCCGGTCTCGGGCTTCACGATCCCCGAGATCGAGCCGCGCCTGTTCTCGTTCAACAACCCGTTCGGCGCCTGCCCGGCCTGCGACGGGCTCGGCACCAAGCTCTATTTCGACCCTGATCTGGTCGTGCACGACGCCAGGCGCAGCCTCGCCGAGGGCGCGGTCAGCCCGTGGTCGCATTCGATCGTCGCAATATTACACGCAGACCCTGGAGAGCATCGCCCGGCACTTCCGCCAGAGCATGCACACGCCGTGGCACGACCTGCCGGAAAAGATGCGGCGGACGATCCTCTCCGGCTCGGACGGCGAGCCGATCAAGATGACCTATGATGACGGGCTGCGGAAATACACGACCGACCGGCCGTTCGAGGGCGTATTGCCGAACATGGAGCGGCGCTTCCGCGAGACCGACAGCGCCTGGGTCAGGAGGAGCTCGGCCGCTACCAGAGTGCCAAGACCTGCGAGGTGTGCGGCGGCGACCGGCTCAAGCCCGAGGCGCTCGCGGTCAAGATCGCCGGCAAGCACATCAGCGAGGTCGCGGCGCTGTCGATCGCCGAGGCCGGCATCTGGTTCTCCGGGATCGAGGACGAGCTGACCCCGAGCCAGCGCGAGATCGCCCAGCGCATCCTCAAGGAGATCAACGAGCGCCTCGGCTTCTTGAAGAATGTCGGGCTCGAATACCTGACCCTGTCGCGGGCCTCGGGCACGCTGTCGGGCGGCGAGAGCCAGCGCATCCGGCTGGCCTCGCAGATCGGCTCGGGGCTGACCGGCGTGCTCTATGTCCTCGACGAGCCGTCGATCGGGCTGCACCAGCGCGACAACGGGCGCCTGCTCGGAGACGCTGAAGCGGCTGCGCGACCTCGGCAACACGGTCATCGTCGTCGAGCACGACGAGGAGGCGATCCGCACCGCCGACTGGGTCATCGATATGGGGCCGGGCGCCGGGGTGCATGGCGGGCACCTCGTCGCCGAGGGCACCCCCGAAGCGATCATGGCCAGCCCCGACAGCATCACCGGTCAATACCTGACCGGGCATCCGCCAGATCCCGATCCCGCTGATCCGCCGCATCGGGCACCCGGGGCAGATCCTCCGCGTCCTCGATGCCCGCGGCAACAATCTGAAGGGCATCACCGCCGAGATCCCGCTCGGCACCTTCTGCTGCGTCACCGGCGTCTCGGGCGGCGGCAAGTCGACCCTGATCGTCGAGACCCTGTACAAGGCGCTCGCCAAGCGGCTCAACAACGCGCGCGAGCAGCCGGCGCCGCTCGGCGGGCTCGAGGGCGTCGAGTTTCTCGACAAGATCGTCGACATCGACCAGTCGCCGATCGGCCGCACGCCGCGCTCCAACCCGGCGACCTATACCGGCTGCTTCACGCCGATCCGCGACTGGTTCGCCGGGCTGCCCGAGGCCAAAGTCGCGCGGCTATCTGCCCGGCCGCTTCTCGTTCAACGTCAAGGGCGGGCGCTGCGAGGCCTGCCAGGGCGACGGCGTCATCAAGATCGAGATGCACTTCCTGCCCGACGTCTATGTCCAGTGCGATGTCTGCAAGGGCCGGCGCTACAACCGCGAGACGCTGGAGGTGCTGTTCCGCGGCAAGAGCATCGCCGACGTGCTCGACATGACGGTCGACGAGGGTGCCGAGTTCTTCCGCGCGGTGCCGGCGATCCGCGACAAGCTGGTGACCCTGCAGCAGGTCGGGCTCGGCTACATCCATATCGGCCAGCCGGCGACGACCCTGTCGGGCGGCGAGGCGCAGCGCGTCAAGCTGGCCAAGGAACTGTCGCGGCGCGCCACCGGCCGCACCCTCTACATCCTCGACGAGCCGACGACGGGGCTGCATTTCGAGGACGTGCGCAAAGCTCCTCGAAGTGCTGCACGCGCTGGTCGAGACCGGCAACACGGTGCTCGTCATCGAGCACAATCTCGAAGTCATCAAGACCGCCGACTGGATCATCGATCTCGGCCCCGAGGGCGGCGACGCCGGCGGCCATATCGTCGCGACCGGCACCCCGAAGACATCGCCGCCGAGCGAGGGCGAGCTACACCGGGCAGTATCTCCGGCCCTATCTCGCCCGCCGCCCGGCGCGCGCCGATGCCGCGCCGGGTAAGAAAATTTCGGAAGCGTAGCTGCCGCGATTAACGACGGACCGGTGGAGGTGCGGCGAAGTCGGGCCCTGTTGGTTTACTGCTCGTATCGGGCTCGACCGCAGTGCCGGTCGGGGCGGCGCGGCGTTCGGCCAGCGCCACGAGAGCAGGTTTTGCCCGCGTGGATGGGGTCGCTCGCGACTTGATGCCGGGGTCGTTGCCGGCGAGGATGCGCCTTGGGCGGCGGGGCCGGTGGAGGCGTCGTGAGCTCGGCCAACCGAGCCTCAGCCGCAGCCGGGAGGCGCTGACCGTTGCACAACTCGGGGTTCTCCTTGGTGTAGGCCAGCCCCGCCGCGGAAAGGCGTGCGCTGATCCGATAATACGTCTTCGCCGCCTCTCGATAACCGAGCCCCTCTGCCAGCGCGGCCGAGGTAGAAATAGGTGAGATCGTCCGTGTAACCGGTCTGCATCACCAGAACCGCGAGTTCTCGCCAACGCCGCGTTTCATTCAAGACGAGCGCCGTGGCGCGATTCGCTTGCCACGCGTCGAGGCAGGAAGCCGGCAATCGAGCATTGGCTCGCCGAGCCTGAAGCCGTCGCATTAGTTCGTCGATCGGCACCTCAGGCGTTCTGACCGCGCAGCTCGTCAAGACCAAACGATCCACCAGGCCACGCCACCCCAGCCGGACACGCACTCTGCTCGCTGCGACCAGTACGTCCAGCTGCTGCGTTCATCTCCTTCCCCATAGGCCCTTCGCCTTCCGGCGCGCCTGGGCTTCCGCGTTTCGATAAGCCGCAGGGAGCACGGTCACCCGCTCGCGCGAGCGCCGGCAAGTAGGAGCGGCCTCGGCAATGTCTTCGCCCCCGTGGCCGTGAAGCACTGGTAACGGCCAGGTCTTCGCTCGTGGTACGCATTCGATGGAACCTTTGGCGCGCACCCAGTTGACCAATGAAGCGACCGAGTTGGAGGACTGAGGTTTAATTCCCCACAAGTGAATGGTTTGGTCGGCGAGGACCCATGTCGCTGCGTTCGGCGCATCAGTAACGATCCCGCGGATGACCGCAGATGGTATCGGTTCGGATGAGGTCGTCTGGGCAGGCGCGGTGGAAGGCTCCGCTCCTGCTGCCGGATGATCAAGCGGCTCCGCGGTTCCGGCCGGCTGCGCCGATTGGCTCGAGTCGCTTTCCGTCGCGCCGGGCAGTACGGGCATGATCACTGCCTCAGGCGTAGGAACCGTCGCTCGGATGCCGTCGATGGGAGCGCCGGCGCCTCGCCATGAGGCGGGTCGCGTCCGCGTCACTGTTTCCGTCGCTGGATGCACGAGCAGGTAAGAACCCGTACCCTGGAGCATGCCGATGATCAGCGGCGGCGACGAGCGCGAGGGAGAAGGAGGTAAAGGTGAATGCCGACCCGAGGCCGCGCTGTGGAACCGGCTCCGCGGCAACACAGGCATTGCGCTTCTGTGAGCACGGGGTCAAGTCGCCACCGATCACCCAGCATCCAGAAACATGCCCAGAAACCGGTTTTAGCGATGACGAGCGCCACCCAGCCCATATCTCCCCGGCCCCACCTGTCGCGATGCGGTGCCAGCGTGCGGGATGAGCTAGTGACGCGCTCGGATAAGCTCGCGCCTTCGACGATGAAGGCGCGGCCGGTCGAATTGGCGAGCCGGAGGGGCAGTATTTTCTGGTACTCCGCCGAGATGGTACCAGCGCTTCACCGCCGCGGTGTCGGGGAATTCGAGGATGACGACCCGTTTCGGCTCCGGTCCGCCCTCGATGAGTTCTGCTGGCGCCGCCCCGGGTCAGGTAGCGGCCGCCATATTGCGCGATCGTGGCGGGAACCGCCGCCCGATAGGGCTCCATCCCGGCGGTGTTGGTGGTCTCGAGTTCGGCGACGAAATAGGCCGGCATGCTTCGCCTCCTGTCGCTGATCGTATGAGGGCTTCGGAGCTTAAGGTCTTAACATGGCCGATCCGACTGTGCGAGGACGGCGGTGAACGCGACGCGAAAACAGGTCGATCGCAGGAATTGCGACGGATGGTGCTCGCGGCACTGGGCGAGCACGATGCCGCGGTGTGGCTGTTTCGGCTCGCTGCGCCCGCGGTGATGCTTTGCAGCACAGCGACATCGATATCGCGATACTTTGCCTCGACCTTGAGTTGCCCTGAGATACCG